>Ga0207124_1009_pt1 | contig 58019 bp, 52 predicted proteins | sample Alteio_BWMinHeat_37_FD_153506 | JGI IMG/M metagenome (GOLD analysis project Ga0207124, IMG submission 153506) | Enriched cells from forest soil in Barre Woods Harvard Forest LTER site, Petersham, Massachusetts, United States -... | ecosystem: Environmental > Terrestrial > Soil > Temperate forest >... | reverse complement strand
TCGGGAGATTGTATCTTCGGCCTCATCACTTATGAGAGAATAGCTCTCTCGCATAATGGTTACTTTATAGCGTTTAGTTTCAACATTCATGGTTACTGCTCTTGCTCAACAAGAGAATCGATACTATCAATCAAATCGTCTACGAGCATCTTAGTTAACGCCTGTTTTTCTTGAAATTCATCTATACTTGTTTTTGTTTCCAGCATAGAATTTTCAAAATTATCTACCGTATTTTTCAATGTTGAAATTTCATCCTTTAGATTGCTGCTTATTTCGACAAGCTTTGCATGGTCTATCTGCAATGTCGCAAGTTCAGATTTTATCTGATCTCGTTCTTGAATAAGCACACTGTTTTCTATTTTTAACTTATTCACATATTCAAGAAGACTTGCCAATTTTTTTTCAAGTACTCCTAGTACTTCCATACAACTCCCCCTTTTTTTACCCCAATTTGCATAATGTAAATTGGTGACCCATCTATTTTCAGTATCGGTGCAAGTCTAATAACTTAGAATAACCGCTGTCAAGAAATGGGGTTATCCACGTGCAATATCAGCAATCTGCGCAAAAATTGCAGGATCATGAATCGCAAGCTGACTCAACATTTTTCTATTTAGTTCAACATTGGCTTTTTTAAGACCGGCGGTAAAGGTGCTGTAAGAAAGTCCCGCTTGCTCGGCTCCTGCCTTAATACGAGAAATGAACAAAGAACGCATGTCGCGCTTTATTAATCTACGACCTTTGTAAGCAAATGCCATAGCGCGTAACAAGGTTTCACTTGCGCGCTTTACCACATTCTTACGCTGACCCCAATAACCTTTAGTTTTTTTTAATAAACGTTTGTGGCGAGATTTGGTAACCGTACCACGTTTAACTCTACTCATTATATGTCCTTAGTATCAATACCTAACATCTGAAATTTATTTACTTATATGGAATCAACGGAGCAATATGATTGTAATCAACACTGCTTACGTATGCCGTACGACGCAGATCACGTTTTGTTTTGCGCGTTTTTTTGGTAAGTAAGTGACGGCGATAAGCCTTTGCTCGCTTAATCAATCCACTTTTTAACTTTTTAAATCTTTTTTTTGCGGCTGATTTTGTCTTAACTTTTGGCATAATGTTACCCTATTTAACAATTATTTCTTTAAATAATAAATTCGCGACCAATTTTTGCCCATGGCAGAATCATGCTCTTGCATAATGGAGTCAAGCAGACCTCGCTCGGCAAGCGTTTTATTAATTTTTTCAAAAAAATCAGTACCGCGTTCATGCATAGTGGCTTGCTCACGTCCCTTAAACTCGAGGGTTAATTTAAGACGTTTGCCTTCTTTGATGAACTCGATACCTTGATTTATTTTGGTTTGATAATCATGTTCAGCAATCTTTGGTCGCATTTTTATTTCTTTGACCTGAATCACTTTTTGTTTCTTTTTAGCTTCTGATACCTTCTTTTTCTTAGCATATTGCGCCTTGCCAAAATCCATGATTTTAACAACTGGCACACCAGCCGCTCCTTCTTCAGCAATTACCACTGCATCTTGACCAGCTTCAGCTGCTAAGCGCAACATCTCTTCACGTGAGACCACACCAACATTTTGCCCATCAACCGTTATTAATTGAACACGAGGAAAACGTATTTTTTCGTTAATCAACGCTGATGGTGCATTTTTCTTTATATGACTATTATTTTCTTTCAAGGGTATTAGTGTCCTTATAAACTAGAAAAAATTATAATTCTTCTTCAACTTCATTGCTTTGAGCAACTTTACCTGCTGCAAGACTTTCATGTACTTTCGCAAGTATCGTCTGCACAAATTCTTTATTACTCTTCAGATACTGCAATGCCTGTTCGCGTCCTTGAGCGAATTTTTCGCCATTGCTTGCAAACCAAGAACCTGATTGGCTAATAATGCCATAATGAAGAGCAGCATCTAACAACTCAAGCTCCTTGCTGATTCCTTCATTAAAAAGAAGATCAAGCTCAACTTTTTTAAATGGCGGAGCCATTTTGTTCTTTACAACTTTAACACTGATGCGATTGCCAATATTAGTATCATTTTTCTTAAGCGTCGCTATTTTGCGGATATCAAGACGCAATGATGCATAGAATTTTAATGCTTTGCCACCTGTTGTGGTTTCATTGCTGGCAAATGCCATACCACCAATGGTATTACGAATCTGGTTAATGAAAATGAGCACCGTTTTTGATTTGTGTACTACTGGCGTCAATTTGCGCAATGCTTGCGACATAAGACGTGCTTGTAAACCAACATGAGTGTCACCCATATCGCCTTCAAGCTCAGCTTTTGGTACCAACGCCGCTACGGAATCGATAACGATCATATCCACGGCACCAGAACGCACTAACATATCAACAATGTCGAGTGCCTGTTCGCCATAATCAGGTTGAGAAATAATAAGATCATCAACACGAACACCAAGTCGTGCAGCATGACCAGCATCTAAGGCGTGTTCAGCGTCAATGAATGCGCAAATACCACCACGTTGTTGTGCTTGTGCAATGCCATGTAACGCGAGAGTTGTTTTACCAGAAGATTCAGGTCCGTAAATTTCTACGATCCTGCCCATAGGGAATCCGCCAATGCCAATAGCCTGATCGATAAGAATCGACCCGGTAGAAATGGCCTCAACTTTTCCTCCCGCGGCTTGGCCCAGCAACATAACCGCACCATTACCATAGTGCTTGTCGATCTGAGCAAAAGTAACCTCAAGAGCCTTCTTTTTTAAATCTAACTCTTTAGTATGAGAACTTGATTGTTTTGCCATATAAAAGCCTGCGTATTATTTTCTTGTTGAAATTATTGTCCAGTTTTTAACAACGATTCATTGATATTGATTATAGCATTTCTCCTCAAAGAAGCAACAAAACCTTCAGCTAGTATACGAGCATTTTCCATGCTTAATTTGCTCATGAGTTCTTTGCGTTTTTCTGTAAACTCCTGCTCGTTGAATGGTTCAATCTCATCTAACCGAATCAAATAGCCATCAAGATCAACCATCGTTTCTGCTACTCCACCAACAGTTGTCAGCGCCAGCATTTTTTCTACAGGAAGCCCCTTTTGTTGGAGATATTTAAGTCCTTCAGTATCACTACTCTTAATAGGTTCTGTACGTTCAATGGTAGCTTTTACGGTATTTTTAAGATCCGCAAACGTGGTTACTTTAGCAGCTTCTTTGGTCTTTTTCAGATCAGCCTGCAATAGCTTTACCGCCTGTTCTTCAAACCAATCATGTTCAACGGTATCTCGGGCATTCTCAAGCGCTGGCAAATAGCGATCTTTAATATGTGTGGCTTGTACCAAATAACCTTTATTGTCAGCGACATAGAAAGAATAATCACCCTCTTTCTTTATTTTAAACATCGCTAGGCTACGCGGCGTATCTTCTTTTGCCGCCAACGCGATAGCTTCTGGCTTACCCGTACGCTTTAATAAGGTATTCAAATAATCGTGGTCCAGCGTCTGCGCGTTAACAAGGCGTTGCATGTCATGAGCAAACTGTTCTTTGAATTTTTTGGCGATTACGATTTTTTCTATGTCTTTTTTTACTGCAGCCAAAGGTTTGTAGCTTGCGGCTTTCTTGGCGACGCGTTGCAGGAGTTCTACCCCTTCGTCGGTACCAATAACTTCTGAAATGTCACCATCATTTTGTAGTAAAAATGCTGCACGATCGAGTGCTTTGTGTTGTGTGCCGAGAGCAAAGAATGGCATTAACCCACCATTTTTAGCCGTTTCTTTATCTTCCGATAATTCTTTTGCTTTTTGTGCAAATTGCGACGGATCTTTCAGCAGCTCTTCGCGTGCTTTTTGCATTTTATCATGCAGCCCCTGCATATCTGAGCCTTTTTCTGTCTTGAAGAGAATGCGGCGCACTTGAATTTGCGCAGGTGCATCACTAAATTCCGATTTTTTATGAGCATTGTAATAAGATTCTATCGCATCGTCATCAACTGAAAGGCCGTATGAAGCTGCATCAAAAGCCCATGCCTTGCCTTCACGTTGTTCAGGAATCCAGTAACGTTTGGCCAGCTTATTTTGTTCATCATAAAATGCTTTAAGTTGCTCAGCAGTCGCTGGTGTTGCCTTTGCTTTGGTTACATAATCGCCAAAATTAAAATGCATCAAGGAATAACGCTTCGCTACAAAATCAGCAATATAGCGTTCTTTGAGAATAAATTCAGGAACATAGAGAGCACCGGTCAAGAAGTCCATAACAATACGCCGCTCTAATATTTTATCGACGCTCTGTTCAAAATCGCTCATCGACATCCGCATGCGCTGTAAATAGGCACGCAAAGCCTGAGTATTAATGCCGGTATACGGATCCATGACAAACATAGGGACCAAATCAGAAAGTTCCTGTTGCACAAACTGCGGCGACTTGAGTTTTTCAGCGATAAATGTTGGACTTATTTTAACATTGCTCGCATTTGCTACTTCAGTTACCAGCTCATCTTTAATCAAATTTTGCAATGCAAAAACTTTTGGATCCGCGCTTACGCCAAGTGATTGCAGCAACATATCGGCAAGCTGACCATATTGTTGGCGCAACATTTGAATTCGCATTTCTTGCGCCTGCGCTTTTACCACAAAATCACTATAGGGAACTTGTGCTCCATTAACATCGACAATCCACATTTTGGTACCAAAATCCCGCATGAGCTGTGGAAGGCTAAATACGCCTGCTAAGGCAAATATGGTAACCCACAAAATTATTTTGTACGATTTTGATTTAAAACTTTTACGTATCTCCGTAATCATGCATCAACCTTTCTTAGCATCGATCTGTATTAGTTACAATACGAACATCATTTAACCGTTCTTGTTGTTTTACAATATTTACAAACGAGATCAATTCATCTTTATTTTTATAATCAGTGGTAACAACTTGATACCAATTTACAACGCGCCCACGCGCAGTGCGACTTACACGCTTATTGATAACTACTGGCATTTGTTTTTTTTCAAGGCGTGCTGCAAAACGTTTTGCTCCCTGCATGGTGCCAAAGCCAATGAGTTCAGCATGATAATTGACTTCGTCCTCTTTATTATGTGCGATTTGTAGTGAAGCTTGAGATCCAGCAGGCGTTGAACTTTGCTGCCCCATCGCATTTGATGGCGTTGTTCCGTTTTCAGCGACTACAGAAGAAACTTCACTTTCTTGTTCATCAACAACCTCATCATCAAGCTCATTTGGTGATGGTTCTTTGTCATCAGCAGGAGTTCCGCAAAGTGCCACGTAAATATGGTCCGCCAATGATTCCCGCTCTGTTGACACACAAAATGCCTCAAGCGCTCTTTTTTTGCCCCAAAAATAACCGGTCATAAAAATAATAAAAACCAGCATCATCACGCTGGAAATTATCCATCCAACATAACGATCTGGAATGAGCAGTCCTTGTTGTGTTTCAGATTTTTGTTGAGAATTTTTTTGAAATTCTTGCATAGCACTATCACCTATTTTTGCACCCAATTTTCGATCAACTACAATTGGGGATTCCAACCAATCATGTATTAGATCCTCATCGTAATTGATAAAGATGGGGTATATGAAACAATTCATCTATGTATAAATCAACACTCGATAAAGTCAAGTTTAGGCTTTTTATACTCATTGCAGCGGCAGCATCTCTTGCATGTTCTTCTTCCACTGCTCGTCGCAGCATCCGCCAAAACGTTTCTTGCCGTTTGGCATAATTTCTGGTTTTTTGTTGAATACTTGCAATGAGCTCTTTTTTGTGCTGTTCATCTTGTGATGATTTTAAATACGACAGGATAGTATCATACCCTATTAATTTCTTTTTCTCCAGGAATGATTGCCATGGTGTATTTTGTAACCTGCGCACTTCTTCAATCCACCCACTCTCCAACATGGCAACAGTGCGGTGATTGATGCGCTCATACAAATCTGCACGATCACGCGTTAGATGCACGATAAGATAATTGCATGCTGGCGGATTATACTGAGGCATCGCATCAGAGGGTCTTTTCCCGGTATTCTCATAGATTTCCAAGGCTCGAGCTATACGATAGCTGTCACTTGGGTGCAATTTCGCGGCTCGTTGTTGATCAATTTCTGCAAGTTTATGCCATAAATCTTGGGTATTTCTAGTTTTTTCAGATTGATCTACATCAACAGGCTTTGTCGCGTCTGCAGGCGGAAACAAAAGAGATTTCAGGTAAAAGCCGGAACCTCCCACCAAAATTGGCATTATGTCCTGGGCCCAGAGTTCCTGCATAAGTGCTATAACTCGATTGCGGTAGGCAACTACAGTGGTATTAACCGGTTCATCGATGATATCAAACAAATGATGCGGAATTGACTCAACGTGCCAATTGGGTTTCGCTGTTCCAATAGTTAATGGCGTATAGCATTGACCAAGATCGGCATTAACAATGTGAGCTCGTGGCAATCTACGAGCCAATTCTAGGGCAAAGTCAGTTTTGCCTACCCCCGTGGGGCCATGAATAAGAATAAAATAAGGTTTTTGTAATGAACTTTGCATATAAAAAGAATAGCAAAATGCATAAAAAAAGCTTTAAAAAAATGAGGAGAATACATCAAAAACTGTACTCTCCTATTTCGGGTTTTTCTAAATTTTACAACGATTTTGCTGCTTGCATAACAATGTGTGGTGGTATAAAACAAGCTCGTAATTCTTTGATAGTTTGATCTTCGGCCAATCTTTTAACTATCGATATTTCTTCGACTAAAAGTGTTTCTGTCTGATTTAAAAGATTTTTTTCACCAAATGAGAGTTCTTTGTGCTTTGCGATTAGGTTAAGATCACGGTAAATTTTGCATATTTCACGCAAATCACCGGTTCTTAACTTGCATTGATATTCTTTATTGCGTTTATTCCAGTTGGCCATAACCGTATCATGACAAACCCTGGCAGGTTCTGTCAGTAGGGCAAAAATGGAATCGATATTTTGTGTCGAACTTAGTTTGCGAATTCCCGTTGATGCAACATTGCTCATGGGCACCAGAATAGTCATATCTTGGTTGAGAAAGGTAAGTTCAAAGAATTTTTCTACTCGCCCTGCTAAGCTTTTTTCAACAATTCTGTTGATCTTTGCAACACCATGGCCCGGATAAACAACTTTTTCATCAAGAGAAAACATGATTTTCCTTTCTAAAAGGAGTCATGTAACTCAAGACCAAGTTTCTTACTCGCGCTTTTTTAGTCTATCACAAGTAAAACGTTACGGCTACTTATGTAAATTTGTGTCTATTGAGGGGCTTTTTCCAGTTCTTAAAAAGAAGCTTGCGAAATTGGTCACGACGCCCGTCAAAATTATTGGAGGCACCCACCAATATTTTGCCAGCCATGCATATAAGCCAGCATCTTCTTCCATAGCATAATCATGCATTATTGCCGTAAATTGAATGAGGCATTTATCGAGCGTGTCTAATAATTTCTTAATAGGTAGTGCTGAAACTCTATCGTACAACTCAATCATTTCTTTGAGCACTTGCCAATTTACTGAAGCATTAGGAACCGAACTTTTCATCTCAACATATGCCACAAAGATATTTTTATAAATCGTAAACAGTAAATAGCCCATCTCATGTAAAAAGGTCTCACTATCAATATCTTTATATTCGGTAACAAAAAGGCGCCAAGCTACAAACAAAGGATCAAGGCTTTCCTCATTGATCATCTTTTTTACACAAATACGCAATAAATCATGGGTAAAATCAATAAGCCCATCAATAATGGCATAGCGATTATTATTAGTAAGTGGTAGCAATTTTAATATTTTATTTTTTCTATTAAACTGTTCCAGAGCCGTAATATGTTTTTCCAGTCGTTTAATGCACACATTAACAGGGATTTCATCTTTGACTTTTAAGACCGCTGCCGCACTGCGAGTAATTCTTAGTATTTCAGGAGTTTCTTTTGTTGTCAGCAGTTCTTGCAACAATTGCGCGCGGTGTGGCATTTTGGGCATTTCTTCAGATAGATCATAGGAGCGGTTACGAGATACGTGGCTGCGTTGAGCAGGAATTATAGTAGTGCTACTTACTAAAAAATTCAGAAAAACAGCACATAAAATATGGAATTTCATTTGGTAACCCCCTCTTTCAGAATGCATTATTAACCCATTGCTTCATCAGATTACTGATAATGGTTTAAAAAAGTAAAGATTGTTATAAAGGATTAATGTGATATCTGTTCAGCACAAAATTGCTCAAAGTTTTAAATGGAATACCTTTGAAGCAATCACGTATCAATTGTTGCTTTTTGCACATCAGATTGCACTATTTAAAACAGTTCCCATAGCCACTTACGGACTCATTGGCACCGCATTTGCCATGAGTTATTTTATTGCAAGCTTTGTAAGCGGAGGCTTTGAAAATGCGATTACTCCTTTCTTTGCGCAAGCTGCACTTGATCAAAAATCATATAGACAGCTAATCGTCCGCCCATTGCTCAAACATATTATGTGTGCAATTTTCATTCTTGGGTTCGCATTGATGATCGTTAAGTATGTTGCATATTCCCATGCATTAACGTGCCATAGCATGTACATCGCATCACTTGCACTTATTGAAGGAGTGCGGAAAATTTTAAAAACCTTGGTTCAGCTTGCTTTCAAAGCACGCTATAGTGCTTATGTTGAAATAGCATTATTAGGTTGTTATCTTGCAACAGCTTGGGGAGCGTGCTTATATACTGGGATTTTTTCCATTCCGAATCTTTTTACACCGCTGATTGCAACATCTTTACTTGCCACGCTTTTATACATTCATGTGATCCATAGTTGGTATTTCCAGTTACCAAGGGGAGATAATGAAACTATTCTGCAACCAATTAATTTTAACAAAAGTCGTCTATTAAATTTTATCAATCAAGCAGGGCACAATCTTTTTTCGAGCAATTTTTTGGTTCCTTGGATTGCAGCGCAAGCAGGTTTTAGCGCTGCAGGTATTTTCAAACTGCTAAGTCATGCATGTTATCTCATCACGCCAGTTGTGCAAAAAATATTCGGGTTGAATAGTCAGTTGCTTTTTGCGCATGTGCAACATGCTACCTTAGATGAGAAAGTTGCTCTACTTATAAAGCTTAATAAAAAATTATTTCTGGTACTTGCTATACTTACAACACTCGTGATTTTGAACATCAAAACAATTCTTGCTACAAATACCAGTCTCATGACCGATTCCATCCCGTGGTTTAGTTCAATAGTGTTCATCATGTTATTGTTATCCGAAAATCTGGTAGTAGTATATGAAAAGTTCTGCATTGCCCAAGAACGAGTTCACTTTCTCATTATATATGCAGCACTTTCCTTCGCTGGTTTTTATGCCATCATCTTCATGGCTCCCACTTCTATTATTGCCATGTTGTTAGCACTTTTCGCCGTGCGCCTGACTGCCTTCGGCATTTTAGTTATGCTTATGCTGCGGACGTGGAATATATATGTTTTCTATCGCAGAAAAACGATCCAGTCATAATAGTCAAGAACACAAACACATTTCGATTAAGACGATAGATTTTAAGAACAATCAATCCTTTGATTGCAACTATTTGTCAACCAGTTTCAGTGCAAAAATAAGGGCACCGATTCGTAAACTCAGCAAAATAGATTCAAAATGATGTTGGCGGGAGAATTAAAATATTTTTTAAATACAAAATGACAACATAATAATTTTATTGAGAACCGAGTGGTTTAAGGAGCTCAATAATATCGATATATTTTTTCTTCGTAGCAATATCGAGAGGCGTTAAACCTTTATTATTTTTAATTGACCAATCTATTTTATTGCCAAAAACTTTCAACAACCGTCTTATCCATGCTGTATCATGCTTGAGTACCGCATAATGCATCATCGTATTACCAAGAAAATCAACCGCATTGAGATTTGCACCACGACGAACTGCGGTAAGAAGAAACTGCATGCGCTGATCAAGAGATCTGATGCCCAACAAGACCATAGGAATAGTTCTACCTTGTTTATTAGCAACATCTGTTGGCGCTTTATGATCAAGCAAAATGCGCACGATAGTAGCAAAGCCAAAATGCGCTGCCATAAATAATGGTGTATCCTCACTGCCTGGAGCACGTGCACTTAGATCGGCACGGCGCGCAATCAACTGTTTTAAATATTGTGGGTCATTCATAAATGCGGCATAATGCACTCCCGCATAGCCTAATTTATCGCGTTCATTAACATCCTTGGTAAAAATAAGACCCAAGGTTGGAACTTTAATGAGCGAGAGAACCTCGGGAATCTCATCCCAGTTGAGTGACTTGGCAAGTTCAAGTGGCGTTAAACCAATATTATTTTTTAAGTTTACGTTAAGTAAAAACCCATATTCAGCAACTAAATTCGTCAAAAGCTGCACAGCATGCTGTTCAACCAACAAATGTAAAATGGTCGCACCTGAGGCATTTTGCATATTAGGGTTACCACCAGCATACATGAGCTGTCTAAATATTTTTTCTTGTGCATCGAAATCATTAAGCATCAAGCTCACATGCAAGGGCGTTTGCGCAAAACCGTCCACAATTAATGGATCTGCATCGTTGGCAAGCAGCAGCGCAACGATGTCAGGATAAGAGTTAAGTGTTCCAAAATGCAACGGTGTAAAACCCTGATTCTCGATAACTAAATAATCAAAACTGGCTTGCGCATTAACATCAGCACCATACTTGATATAGAGCTCAGCCATATCAACGTAGCCTTGCGTGGCAACATTCATGAGTGGCGTTAAGCCAAATGAATCCCGTTCATCAGGCTCTTTGCCTTCTTTGAGCTGGGCTTCGGTCTCTTCAACTGTTGCTATGGGGCTGTACCATGTTGCCATTATCTGCTGCATCATAGTAGTTGAAAACAAAATGCCCAAAATGCAGAGCTTTATGAGCATGAAATGGAACATAAACTTTTTGTAGTTCACTCAACCACCTCCATGCTTTCAACAATATTAATTTTATCTTTATATTCTTTTTGTACATATTCAGGCAATAATTTATAGGCTTTATACAGAGCTGGTTGCTTGGTCATATCAACGGTAATTTTTGTATTTTCTTTTGTCGCTGCCTTGAGCATTAGCATAAGACCAATTTGTAAAATCGAAACATCTGCGGTTGCCCAAATCTCCCAGATCTGGGCATTGGCTTGCGTACCAAGAATAATTCTGGTGCTAGCATGATTAATAGCTACTGAGTTAACGCCACCTTTTGGATAAATAGTTGCCAGGGACTCACCCGTAGTAGCATCCCAAATTTTAAGAGTCTTCGATGAACCCGTTATAACTATGCGTCCATCATCGCTGATAGCTATTGCATTAGCGTATTCATCATGTGGTAGCTCACGAAGAACTTGCGGTTTATCCTGAGAAACATCCCAAATCTTAACGGGAAAGCGATACGCAATATTTTCCGGCTGAGTAATTACGATTTGATTGTTCTGCGTAATTTTAGGTCCCGCTTTGCTATAATCAGTCTCCTTCAAACTAGCTACCGCTTTGGTACCATCACGGTTTAATCCTACTGGAGCAAGATTGTTAAAACTAGTTTGTTTGAAAGTAGCGAGACCGCGTTGAGTGCTGTTTTCTTCAAAAGTCCAGAGTAGTTTAGGGCTATCTTTAGTCATATCGAAAATAGAAATAGCAGAGCCTGAAATGGTAATAAGTTTGGTACCGTCATTGCTTAAGGCTGCCCCGTTAATAGCTATAATTTGTCCATTAGCACCTTGAAAGGTTTGATTAAAAACAATGCTAGGCTGAGCCTTAGTTAGATCCCACAGCTTTAACGTTCCATCCCATGAAGCAGTAATAGCGTTTGCACCTCCTCGCACAAAGGCTACTGCAATTAAGCGTCCAACATTCGTAGACCTTAGTTCTATGCCACTTTGCGGTTGTTTGCCTTGTGTGATTGTGTTTTGCGATTGTTGACTTTGCAAGGTAAAAAGAAGAAGCGGCTTGTCTTTTTTTATCTCCCAAATCTGAGCTTTTTTGTTTACATCGATAATAACTTTGGTGCCTTCAGAATTAAATGCTGACGAATTTGGTGGCACATCACTCCAATGTTCAAGTAAACTAATCTGTTGAGACTCATCTTTTGTCGTGTCCCAAATAACAGATACCTGCTGACCAGAAGTTAGTGCCATTGTATCATCATTACTAAAAACCACTGAAGTTACAGCATTTCCTCGCTGTTCTTCAAATAGTTCTAATATTGTTACAAATAATGCCTTACACAAAGCGCTAATATCGAATGATAAATAGGTCATGAGGCGATTTAAAGAAATCCAATCAATGGCTTGCAATTCTTTCAAGCTCAATTTCCTTAATTTTCTTATAGCATTGCTAGCATTTTGTTCGTTTTGATTGATCTCAGCTGCACGCTTCTCGGCTTGTTCTTTTTCCTGAGTGTAGTCAGCCGTAGCTTGATCATATTGCTTTTCTAAATTCATAACCTCTGGTCTTAATTCGTTTTTTTGTTGTTTAATCGCATCCATACGTTGCTTTAAAGAATCTAATGTTTGTTTTTTAGCCGATCTTGTTTCTTCAGTCCACGTTTTATCAACCACAGAGGTTCGGTATTCTTCCTCTAAAGGCTTATACTCTTTTGACAAAGCCGAGTATTTTTGTAATAGGTCATTTTCTGTGGCTATTTCTTCGTCTGTTGGTTCTTTCTTTCGAGCTTCAGTTAGACGTGTTTCAATCAAACCCTGGCTTGTTATTAAAGAAGCTAATTTTGTTGCAGCCAACTTTGTTAATGAAGGAGCGCTTTGCATGGTATATAAATTATGTGCTAAATCAACAAACAATTGCATCGTATCAGCAGAAAATTTTTCTTGAGTTAAATCCCATTCATATTCCCCTGTTTTTAACGCTGCTTTTAAGGATTCACCTTCTTTAAGAAATTCAGCTGGCAAGGAGTAAGTTTTATCGTCATTTTTTATAATAATGATTGGTTTTTTTTCTTGAACCAGCTCCATGCCCAGAACTGGCACGGCATTTATGAGAATAATCAAATAAAACAGTAATTTTTTGTAGTTCACTCAACCACCTCCATGCTTTCAATAATATTAACATCCCGGCTATATTGTTTCTGTAAATTTTTAGGCAGCGCCATATAAGCATCATAGAGGTTTTTATTTGTTGTCTTATCAATATTTTTTCCCGGGTATCTTGGCACTGTCACCGATCTTTCACCTTCCTTTGGTTTCAATGCTAAAATTTGTTCCTTCCATGCTTTTTTAGCGCCTTGTAGCATACGAATCAGATTGATTTGTATCAACGAAAGTTCCGCATTTGCCCAAATCGTGGCCGTTTTATCCGTTGAGCTAGTAATAGCCTTTGTTCCATTACGGTTAAAATGTGCTGAAGTAACATAATCGTTCCCTGAACTCGACTGACCAAATGCATTAATCGCAACAACATTGAGCCTTAATGAGCCATATTGTTGAGCGAATGCTATATCCCACATATGTGCATTGTTTTTACGATGACCAAAAGCAATAACTTTGGTATCATCACGATTAAATTCAGCAGCCATTATACTGCCCCCTATACCTAATCGGCCAATTTCTTCCTCGCTTTTTATATCCCAAATAATAACCGCATCCGCGGTAGCAACAATAGCTTTAGTGTCATCATGGCTAAATGCTGCTGAATAGACCTGGCTATCGTCATATTCCTGATGTTCATACTCACTTTTAGCCTTTTGCCAACCTATAGCCTCATGCCAATGTTCAAAGGTATGCCAAGGTTGCCAACTTTTTAGATCCCAAATTGTGGCAATATTATTTGAAGCGGTGATGATTTGAGTATCCTTATGGCTAAACGCCGCTGATACCACAGGCGATTCATGAAAAAAGGTCTGAAGTGGTTGAGCTTGTGGTTGCGCAAGGGTATCTACCTGCCAAATATCAACTCTATTGCCTGAAACAATCATAATTTTTTTATCGTCATGACTAAAGGCTGCATGTTGAACAGGATTATTTTGATTAGTTAAAACATATCTAACATCAAATCCGTTTTGGAAGTTGCTGATATCCGCAATAATGACCTTAGTGCCTACCGCAATAATAGCCATCTTGCTGTCGTAGCTAAATGCGATTGAATTAACTTTTTCATCAAACGTTTTGTCATATTTTTTTACATTTGTTACATCCTGTATATCCCACATGGTAACCGTTTTAGCAGCCAGTCCGCCTAATTTACGGTCTTCTTCACCAGATGCTGTAATAACCTTACTATCATCCCCACTCAAAACAGCTGCAGCAACGGGATTATTATGCTCCAACGTAAGAAATGGCGCAGGGACTCCTAGTGGGCCAAAGGCGCTTGCAACAAACAACGGCGTTTTATCAATAATCAGATAATCAATTAGACTTTCAAATTCAGACCAATCAGTGGACTGCGCTCCCAGGATTAATTTCTTGATAGTTTCATGTGCAACTTGAGCAACTTCTTTAATCCCGCTTAATTGCATGCTTTCGATGTTTAATGCGTCCTGCAGTCTTTTCCCTTTGGCAAATCGCACTTCGAGATCTTTTTGGAATTCACCCTTTGCTTCGGTGAACCTAGCGTCTTCCAGGTCTTTGATTTCTGCATCAACTTTCTTGAGTTCGGTATTTAATGCAGCCATCTTAGCTAATATCGTAGTTTCTTGTGCTGGTGCGCGCTGAAGCGTGTATAGATAAGGCGCTATTTCCACAAAAAATTGTAGTGCGTTATCGGCAAATCCTTGATCTGTTAAATCCCATTCCAATATACCTTCTTCTTTTAATACCAAGCCTTCACTGAAGCCACTCTTAATCACTGCATTTAAAAGTCCGCTGATTTTGAGAATTTCAGCAGTCAAGGGGTAGGTCTTATCACCATTTTTTAAAATAATGATTGGTTTTTTTTCTTGAACCAGTTCCATGCCCGGGGCTGGCATCGAAACTGCTACAATCAGATAAAACACTATTTTTTTCATGGCTTTTCCTAATCTTACAAGTAGTTGATTTATTCTAATTGTAATAATTACGAAATAGGTAAAGCAAGATTCCCCTGAAATTACCCCCTAATAGACGTAAATTTGTGCTGATTTGATAGTCGACTATCAAATCAGCACAAATTTACCCTGAAAGAAAATATTGGACATGTTAACCTCCCTTCAAACAGATTGTTTCCCTCAAAATCCCCGATATACTGATGTTTTAAGCATCATCCCCTAATGAGAAATCCATGACCTTTGATCACCTCCAGCAGAAATTCACCCAAGGCCTTAACTGGAATGGGTTTTTGTACCTTGTGTATAAGGTTTTAACGACCGGTCTTTCATTTATCTTATATTACCGCCTCACCACCGACAATTTCTCGCTCTGGGCAAATATCAACAGCATGGTTTTTCTTACATTGCTTTGGATTGATTGTGGATTCCGCAAATCTATCCCCCGCTACTGCCCTGAATTTGCACGCAATAAAGAAGCCAAAAGATGGTTTATACAATCAGTTATCACGGTGCAAGCCGTTATACTGGTCATTGCCTTGCCATTATTTATACGGGTAGAAACCATGCTCTTGCCCACAGCGCACGACACATTCTATTATCTTGGAGCTTCTTTGTTAGTAACGGAAGGCATTATCGCAATTCTGCGGCTTGTGTTCCATTCCCATTTTTGGATTAAGCAGTTCAATGTACTCAATACCATAACGGTCATTATTGAGATGGTGCTGAATTATGTGCTTATCACCACGGTCAGCGAGTCATCACTAGCACCAGCCTTAATCATAAATAAGATTGCGGTAGGTCTTGTTACCATCTTGGGTGGATTTATCATGATGCAGTGGTTGTATAAAGACACGAGCATGGTTGAACAAGACAATGAACCAATCGATTATGGGAAATTGGTGAGAGGATTTATTAAACATTCCGGCATTATGTGGATAAATAATACGCTCAAAAGTCTTACGGAACGCAACTTCATGGTACCATTGCTCACTCATGTAGTAGGTCCAGCGCAAGCAAATATGTTTAAGGTAGCAAATGATGGGGCGTTATTATTTTATCGTTCTATCATCAAAACTATAGGCACTACTGATACATCATTATTTACGTTTGTAGAAAAGTTACCAGACTCGAAAAAGCTGATGCCAATTGCTTTCAAAAAAGTGATGCGGGCAATTGCGGCCCTCTGCCTTCCCCTTTCAGGAATATTAGTTTTGATCGTAGGTTTAAATTATAAGATGCATAGCGACAAGTTTGTTTTTCAACTCTTTTTAATAATAACGATAGCCTACTTGATAGAATCGATCCTGTCGCCTTACGAACGGATATTGGAGGTGAAAAAACGCTATACAAAATTGTTCATCGCATATACGCCCTACATAATAATGATCAGTGCGTTATTAATGTTCAATATAATACCGTCTATTGGTTTATTAACGTCGATACTTTTGATACATGGCGTCCGATTGGTTAGTTCTTTAATTATGATCCCGTACGCACATAAAGAATACTGATACGTTTATTTATTATCTTTCTCTTTTTCTTCATCTATATCTTGATCTATATCTTTTTCACATAAGACCATCACTATCCTCTTTATGCTTTATCTATATGTAGGATTAGAATTGTTCTTGATTACGTATATAGGTTTAATACTTAATCATATATATACTTGATTATTTTTTATCGTGAGCACTGTAGATAGTTGTATATGGCTCACTAACTATCCTCCCTGTATTCATACTTCTCTGTGTATCCATATTTATTCGCCATAAATTATTGACAATCTGAAACTTTTAATGGTATTATTACTAATAATTCCTAGTGTTTTGTGAATTCTTAAAAAAAGGATGTTTTATGAAAAAGCTGCTTATAGTTGTCGGATTGCTTTTAGGCGTGCAGGAAGTTAATGCATTTCTTATTGATTCGATACAAAACAATAGCGATAAGACAGTAACTGTTAAGTTTAATAATAAATTTCATACACAGGTTCCTCCTTATAGTACTACTCAATTATCTCCTGAAAATTATATTAATATAAAAGGATGGAAGCAAGATTGGTCAGATATTGTGGATATCAACGTGGGTAAGTTAAACTATACATTGCGTTATTGGGGACTTAATAATATGCAGCTTTTTTTATTAGGTCCAACAAACCTTGATCTTCAAGGTTTGGCTCCGAATGGAAACAAAATTATTATTAATAACGATTATAGTGTAGATATACCGTAAGGTAAGATTAAGCGATAAGGTTGGCTAAAAATAAAATTAGCCAACCTTTCTTTGCAATTCCCCCGTTCTCGTCAAACACCCCTTTTTTGCTATACATTATTGACAAATTGAAACATTTAATGGTATTATTACTAATGATTCCAGTGTATTTTTGTTTGTTAAAAAAAGGATGTTTTATGAAAAAACTATTTATTGCAATAGGATTGCTTTTAGGTATTCAGGGTATGATGCAAGGTATGGGCTGGGGAGATGGCTTAATACAAGATATAAATAATCGTAGCAACGATACAATAACGATATATCACAATGGGACGTTAGTTAATACTGTTGGACCGAATAGTACAACAAAAAATTCTTCTATCTTTTTTAGGCCCAAAGACACTGTTACGGTTCATGCATATGGAGCAGTTTTCCGCATTACAATAGATGTTAATAACAATGCTTATGTAAACAAGATGAAACAAAATCCTAATTCTAATTATGGAATGGTGCTTTATGTCGCAAATGGTACGGTGAATTTACTTTAATATTTTGAAAAGATTGAAGGTGGCCGAAATACTCAGCCACCTTTTTTTCCGCCAAGATTCTTACGATTCCTCATTAAGACTTCCAACGGGAGAATTTACAAAGTAAATTTTCGTCAGCTTTTTATTGGGGTCCCCATCGAATTCATGAGATGGGGCTTTTCTACGTAGTCAAGCACACCAGCCTCCATCTTGGGCGTCGAAGGAAAAGGCTGGGGGGCGCAGACGGAGTGCGGGCGCGCGCAAGCCGCGGACAGCACTCCGTGTCTATAAAAAGAGTCCTACTAAAATCCCAACATGACTAAAAACTACAAACCTCTTTGCTAACCAAGAGCTGCCCAATGGCCCTGCCCTCCGTCTTCTAATTTTACATCATGCCGCGTCCTATTCCGTGCATGGTGAGCCCAGTTGGACCATCCCAACCTATTCCCCAAAGGGGAAGTCCAAATTAAGCCTGTCCTGAGCACAGCCGAAGGGTTCAGGATGACAAAAGAGTTGTACACTGCGCCTTTGTTCCGAACAAAATGCAGCTTAATGGGTAGGAGCCTCGAATTATGCGACAAATAATGGTGCGAAAATTGATTTAAAAGGGAAATGGCCTTTTGACGCAACCATTATACAGAACAGCAACACCTTAAAACCCACAGGTGAAACCGGGCATTAAATTTATGAAAAACAACTACAAAATGTGAGTCTCTTGCACTAAGATTTTTTTAGGGTATATTGACATGAATATCCATAGGAGTTAGTATTTAAAGTGATTTTGACGAGTAACTAAAAAAACTAATTAATCCATTTCCGATCGGAAAAATCGGGTCCCAATTGAGCAAAGCGAAATTGGGTAAAATTAAGAGGATTTTCATGAAAAAAATAATCGGCATTGACCTTGGTACCACCAACTCGGTAGTTGCCTTTATGGAAGGCGGCCAGCCAAAGGTCATCCCTAATAAAGAAGGTGCTAACACAACGCCAAGTATTGTGGCCTTCACCAAAGACGGCACGCGCCTCGTGGGCGTACTTGCCAAGCGCCAAGCGGTAACCAACCCAGAAAACACCATCTTCTCTGCAAAGCGCTTTGTTGGTCAAGAATATGCCAACGTAGCTAATGAAACAAAAAATGTTCCCTACAAAGTAGTTCGCCGCGACAATGGTGCTGCGGGCATTGAAATTCAAGGCAAAGCATATTCGCCAGAAGAAATCTCAGCTGCCGTGCTCAGCTACCTAAAACAATGTGCTGAAGACTATTTAGGCGAAAAAGTTACTGAAGCAGTTATCACCGTCCCAGCCTATTTTAACGACGCGCAGCGACAAGCTACCAAAAATGCTGGCAAAATCGCGGGGCTCGAAGTAAAACGCATCATCAACGAGCCGACTGCAGCAGCGCTTGCGTACGGTTTTGACAAGAAGAAGAGCGGCACCATCGCCGTATTCGACTTTGGTGGCGGTACCTTTGATATTTCAGTTCTTGAAATCAATGATGGCGTTATTGAAGTTAAATCTACCAATGGTGATACCCACCTTGGTGGTGACGATGTTGACCAAGTTATCATGAATTACTTGATTGACACCTTCAAAGCAGAACAAGGCATCGATCTACGTAAAGATAAAATGGCATTGCAACGTCTGCGCGAAGCTGCTGAAAAAGCAAAGATCGAACTTTCAAGCTTACAAGAAACTGAAATCAGTCTGCCGTACGTAACCGCTGACGCATCTGGCCCTAAGCATTTGAACATGAAACTGTCTCGTGCAAAAATGGAATCATTATGCGCAGACATCTTCCAACGCCTGCTCGAGCCATGCAAAAAAGCAATCGCTGATGCAAAAGTATCAAAGAATGAAATCGATGAAGTAATTTTGGTTGGTGGATCAACCCGTATCCCTAAAGTACAAGATCTTGTGAAAGATTTCTTTGGCAAAGCACCAAACAAATCCGTAAATCCGGATGAAGTCGTAGCTGTTGGCGCTGCAATTCAAGGGGGTGTTCTGGCCGGTGACGTTACCGATGTGCTGCTGCTTGATGTTACTCCCCTTTCATTGGGTATTGAGACGCTGGGCGGCGTGATGACAAAGCTCATCGATCGCAACACCACGATCCCTACCAAAAAATCACAAGTGTTCTCGACCGCAGAAGATAATCAAACTGCCGTGGACATCCGTGTATTCCAAGGTGAGCGTGAAATGGCACAACACAACAAACTGCTCGGCCAATTCCGCCTTGATGGCATTCCATCTGCACCGCGCGGCGTTCCGCAAGTTGAAGTAAGCTTTGACATCGATGCCAATGGTATCGTCAACGTGTCAGCCAAAGACAAAGCAAGCGGCAAAGAAACCAAAATTACCATCACCAACAGCACGGGACTTTCTGAGCAAGAAATCAAAAACATGGTGAATGATGCAAAAGAACATGAGGCTGAAGATCGCAAGCTCAAAGAAACGATCGAAAAGCGCAATAAACTTGATGGCATGATTTTGCATATTGAAAAAACCATACTCAAAGAAAATCGTGAAAAGCTGCCTGCAGAAGAAGTAAGCAAAGTTGAAACAGCAATCGAAAGCGCAAAACAAACGCTCAAAGATCATGCTGAAAATGCAGAAGAGCTGCAAAAAGCAACTGATGTACTACAAGAAGCTTCGTACAAAGCTGCTGAAATTCTGTATAAAGACCAAGGCGCTCAACCTCAACCTGATGCTTCAAATGCGCAACAAGACAACAAAGACGAAACAATTGATGCTGACATTTCATAATAGTTATTGAAATTGGGCACCAAGCGACGGCACCCGGAGCTTGGGTAAATCGACGCAGATATTTCATAATCGAATTCACCATAGAGTATATTTCTACTATGTTTTTCATAGGGTAACTCCTTTCTTTTCTTTGGAGTTACCCTATCTTAATTTTTAGCCAATTTGGCCAATTTTGAATTTCACAATTCGACTCAAAAATTTATAAAGACCCTGATTTTTCCGCTCAATTTTCTACCCCAAAACTCAAATACCCAGATAATACCATTTGACAATTCAATAGCTTGAGCTACACTGAGAAAAGCTTATTTTAAATAAGAACTTCTACTCGGAGGAAATGTTATGAAAAAGTCTCTGTTAATTATCCTATTGGCTGTTATGGCCTTAGGAAACATCAATATATTTTGTGGCTATTCACCACAAGAAGTGCAAACTTTGGCACAAGAAGCAGAAGAATGCTTAAAAGATAGAAAGAATCTAGATCCATGCATAAGAAGAGAATATTACTGGACCGATTATTCAAGAAACCGATTAGAACTTGCAAAAAAGCTAGGAAATAAAGAAGATTTATCGCTGCAAGAAGCATTTGACAAGATATCTTATAATATAGATACCTATGATTCGAGCGTGAAAACCGTTGGTATGGTTGGTAGCGCTTTTGGTCTTCTTGCTTTTGGTTATTGGGTACTACCACAAAAAATGCCCAAGGATGCCAATACGAGAGCGCCTGACCAAGCAGAGGGCGATAAAAATACTACTAGCGGGACCGGCGTACTTACAACAGACAATACACAAGGGGAAGTGGAAGATAAACCACCAAAGATGGGGAACAATTCCCCACAGGTCGCTAACCCGAGTGTTGCAACCGACAATTTACAAATGATAGCAGCACAAAAAATGACGACACACCCCCTAGCTATCATCGCCGAAAATTTGACGGAAGTAGTCGGTAGCGAGCTAGCGACTTGGGCTTATCTTGAAACCTCACTAAAAGAACAAATGGACCAACACAAGCCTAACCAATGTCCAGAGTGTATTGAAAAGCATCGCAAAACTGAGCAAGTACTCCAGGCTTCTTTTCAAAAGTCTCGCATCACTGGGCAAAAACTCCAGGCTACACTTGAGGAATGGAAAGCTACATTAGCGATTTGGGCTTCTCTTGAAACCTCACTAAAAGAACTAATGGTAGCGACTGCGGACCAACCCAAGGCTAACCAAGAGCAAGCACTCCAGGCTTTTTTGCAAAAGTCTCGCATCACTATCACTGCGCAAGAACTCCAGGCTACTCTTGAGCAATTGAACGCTACAAAGAAGTAACTACTAAGGGTGCAGCACTAAGCTATACACAGAATTGCCCAGTGACATTTATGCACGATTGAGCAGAAACTTGCTATACCTTATCCGAAAACTCCAAACATTCTCAAAAAAGTTTGATAAACACTTGTTTGTCCAACTTCGCTAATTGATCGCCATAGCTCGTTTGAGACTTTGAGCTACGTCGTGACTGTTACGCCTTAGCTCGCCGACACCTGTCCGCCTTCGCTAAAGCTTCGGCGTGACACTACGCCTTAGCTCATGAAATGAGCGTCGGCGAGTAAAAGGCTATGGCGTAGCGGCGGCGGATTGTCATCCTGAACTTGTTTCAGGATCCATCTCTCATAATCATCCTGATTTTAACAAAAACAGAAAAGTTATCTAATGCATACATTTTTAATAAAACTAATTTTACACTGCAACATTCATCGATAATTCGAGGCATGGATCCTGAAACAAGTTCAGGATGACAAACTGAGGCATTTCGCAACTTGATGTCAATATGTGGAAATTTTAGTTGACAACTTATCCCAAATATCATAACTCGTGAGCTTCGAATTAATTTTCGGATAAGCTCTTAAAATATTCCTCTCCCGATCATCCTGACCCTTCGATACACTGCATTCGTGAAGCTACTCAGGACAGGTTGCCTATATTTTGGTCCTAATGACGATATTTTCTCTCATCCGGTCATCCTGAGTGCCGCTTGAAAAGCGGCGTATCGAAGGATCATTCCTAATAGAGATTGAATCTCTAAAAAATGCGAGACGCCAACTACAAAGGCCGCTTTTATAAAATGCACTCGACCATCATCAAATTAAACATAACTCGAGACTATGACACCAAACCCATAGATAAACCCCCAAATAAGGCTCTTTTTAAATCCGTTCGTGGTGAGCATAGTCGAACCATATTCCATATTATCAGATATAAATTATTGCAAATTTTATTACCATTTTATTATACTTTATATAATAGAAATTAGATTAGAAAAAAGGCAGAATAGTATGAAAAAAGTGTTATTACTAGCTCTTGCGCTCATCATCATGCCTGTGCAAGGCATGCAAATACCAAAAAAAGTAACAATTGGGCACGTCGCGGCTCAAGAAATAGTAAAAGAATCGAACAAATATTATAAAACAGTGATGGAACAATTACCTAAACTTTCTCAGCTTCAGGGGTTTGAAAACAAATTTGAAAGAACCAAATTTTTATTCGCATTCAAAGACAAACTTGCCAATATAACCCCAACGGAACTCTACCAATTAAAACAACTTTTAGATTACTTCAAAGCCGATAAAAAGCTCGTTAAACAACTGCTGGAAGACTCCGGTTTATTGTTCACTAAACTTCCTATCGCTGAGCTACAAAAAATTCGGCCTCAATTAGTTCATACTTTAATTCATCAAAATTTTGTACATGCAGTTGCATGGTGTAATAGTAACGAGATTGTCACGGGATCTACTGACAATATGGTAAGAATCTGGAATGTGACTACGGGCCTGCAAGAAATGGCGTTAATTGGGCATCAAAGCTCTGTGGGGGCGGTTGCATGTAGTCCTGTTGGCACAAGAATTGCTTCAGGAGACTACAATGGCACGATAATAATCTGGAACTCTGCTCCTCCAGCGCAAGAAGAAATGCGCTTAATTGGCCATCAAAGCCCCGTGACTGCCATTGCTTGGAGCCCTGATGGCGCAAAGCTTGCTGCAGGGTACGACGATGGTACAGTAATAATCTGGAATGCAGCTACCGGTCAAGACGAATTGCGCTTTTTCAGTGGCCAGCCGCACGTCTATAGCCTCGATTGGAGTCCTGATGGCACAAGGATCGTCACAGCGCCAGGGATTGGTGAAGCAGCGCCTAGTGCAAGAATATGGAACGTAGCCACCGGAAATGAAGTGCTGCGCTTAAATCATAGCAGCCGCGTGAATGCAGCTGCGTGGAGCCCTGACAACACGAAAATTGTCGCCGGATATAAGGGTGGTTTAAAAATATGGGATGCTGACACCGGCAAAAAAACGACAATATGGCCCGTTAATAAATATACTGGAAATGATGTCCTAACTGTTGCATGGAGTTTTGACAACACAAGAATTGCCGCCCCAATTTATCCTAATAGTATCGGAATGTGGGATGCAGCTACAGGTCAAGTAGAAATGAGTACCAGAAGCGCCGGAGTGCTTGGATCTGCGTTGAGCCCTGATGGCACACACATTGCCACTAGAAATTTAGGGGATAGGACAGAAATATGGAGATTCTTCGATTTTGATCAATTATGGAAATTGCTAGATCCAGAGGAACAGAAAAAACAAAAGAAAATGGAAGAATCGATTGAACGATTAATGCAAGAAGAAAAAAAGCAAAGCTACTTTGACCGCATTAAGGCATGGTTCGGTTGGACGCAATGACATAGACGTTAGATCATTAAATCTTTGGTCCCATGCTGATATTATACGCCCGCATAATGCCCCACACTTCATGTAAGGTAACGCGATCTCGATCAAAAAGCACATAGGTTGGTTCAGAGCGTGGCGCAAACTTCTTCCAGTAACGATGACGGTCAACTTTATCAAAAAATTTTCGTCCCACGATAAAAGAGGCTTGTGCACACCAGGTTGAAAGTCGTCCCAGTCGGTATATTTTACCAATTGTACTACCTGGTACAGTACCGATCGAAAAAAAATTGCAGCCTTCTGCAGCCAATATCTCTAATGCTGACATAACCATGAACTCAGTCGTTGTTGTAGGACAATTAGGAATGCGCATCAACATATTCATAACCCATCCTTGCAGGGCATTCAGCCTATTGAGCATTAAAACACCCACTTTTTTACCATGATGCTCTGCATAAAACCAACGCTTATTTGACCGGTGATCGAAAAGATTTAATTCTTGTTGATGCAGCTGCCGCTTTTTACGATTTTTCAACCATGCGCACGCAACTTGTTCAAGTTCTGTCTCTAGCGTTACATCATGCCCAGTATACTCATGCACAGTAATACCCTGGCGCACTGAATAGGTATATTTATTGCGCAATGAACTTGCGTCATATCCCTTACGCGCACGAGGATCATGGGTGGGATCTAGAATAAATTCATCACCAATACCAATTGCTGAACTGCAGCCATGTTGTAATGCCCAGGTTACAAACCGTTCAGACACCGTTGTGTATACTATTCGTTTTTTTAATCTATTAAAATGATTATGAAAAATAGGAACAAGCTTACCCCAATCATCCGGAGAACAAACGGGATCGCCAAAGACCACTACGCATTTTCCAATAGAGCGGTATCCGATAATGCCATCAATGGTAGGCACCTGAAAAATCTGATAGGCAGGGTCAAAAAGAGCAATCGAGGCTGCATTTCCCCATCGTTGCACGTAATCGGCAATAGAAATAGTTTGGTTATTCTGTACTACCATAGCTTCCATACTTTTCCCCCTTATCTTAGGGCTAGCTTACGCAACTGCTGGCTTTAAATGCAATAAAGTATATAAAACTACCCTGAAAAAAAGTTAATTTTTGTTTCCCAGCAGACAGATCACAGCTATACATCAGCACATCGATAAAATAGAAATCGCAACAAAAAGCCCCATTTTATACAAATGGGGCTCGCTTAAAGTCATGAGATTCGGGTTACAAATCAAGCAATTCTGGCTCACCAGTTTTAGATAATCTCTCTTTAATAAGCGTGAGCAGCTCCTCAAGCGCATCGCTAAATGAACCTATTTTGTCGATAAGACCAAGTTCAAGAGCTTTGGATGCTGAAAAAATTTGCGCATCACCCCACACCGTATGTTGGGCAGGATCTAACTTTCGAGCTTTAGCTACGGCTCGGTAAAAGAGCTCATAACTATGCATGATATCCTGTTGCAACTTACTGCGTTGTGCTTCGTTCAAGGCAGGTCCAAACTCATTAAAAATAAGCTTGTTAGGGCTTGATGCAATAACTTCCATATGCGCATCACCAGCAACTCCGCCAAGATCTTTAAAGCGTTGAGCATTCTTTTTGGGGAATAATGCTACTACGCCGATGCTGCCTATCTCGGCAGCCGCGGGAGCAATAATCTTGGTAGCTTCTACTGCAGCAAAAAGTGCTCCCGATAAACAGGAATTTTCAACTAAGACAACAACCGGTTTTACAGTAGCGCATGCAGCAATTTCTTGGGATATAATCTGCGAAGAACCAGGAGCTCCTCCAAATGAGTCTATTTTGATTAAAACACCATGAATAGAAGCATCATTCCTAATTTTATATAACTTTTTGGTGATTTCGGTGGCATCAGTAATAGCGCCAGTTATGGCGAATATTGCTATGCGGACTTTTTCTTCTTTTTTGACTTCATGTTGTTTGACAAAAAATGATTTGATTTTATGCACATAGCCTGGCATAGCGGCAGATGTAAAAGAAAAAGAACTTGCTAAAACCAAAGAACTGGCTACGGGGATAAAAAGCAGTTTAACAGGGGAATACATCAAGGGAACCTCACATTTAGAAATAAATAACTTATATCATGAGAATACCAAATACTATGATAATTTCCATATTTTTAAAACTAAGTAATATTAAATAAAATTATATATATAAAAAATTTATAGATTGTAATAATTGAATGGGCTATAGCTGATTGTCGCTATAAAATAGGCATAAAAAAGGCCTAGCGTAGAGCTAAGCCTTTTTTAACTATTGTTCGAAAAGATTTACATCTTTTTTGGACCACATTGACAATTACAAGCTGAACTGTGGTGATGACACATAAGTACCTTTAGCAAGCTTATAAGACCAGATATGCCAACTATATACTCGATAATCATGAATGCTTTTTCATTGTTTAGTAAAGGCCACGACATCACGTTAACGCCGAGGGCCATTAATCCAATAAAAAGAGCAGCAAGCGCAGAAATGAGGCATGCAGCCAAGCAAACCAGTCTCATTATAGGGGACTTCATCATAAAAAGGACTCCTTTTTATATAAGGGGAAAAAATAATACCATGTTAATCTTTACCATAAAACAAGGTGAAAATGCAAACGACAAAAAAAATAACTGAGATATACTTAAGCTTATTTAAGCTAATTAGGGATAAACAAAATCTCCTAATCCGGGCATATGGTTCGATAAACCCTCGCCATGCTCGGGCACTCACCATGATCGGGATTTCTTTGGTGAGGCTCCCCTGAGCCTTGGTCGAAGGGTGATTTGCGCAGCAAATTATATCGAACCATACATCCGAATTTAATTAGGAATGATTTTTCGATACGCCTCTCAAGGCTCGGCACTCAGGATGACTGGGGACGGGTGATTTTCCCTGTCTTACCCCCCAATTGGCGTTATTTAAGAACCCATACATAAAATTGAATAACGAAAGAACGAATCTATGAGTATTAAAGCAGGCCTTGTAGGATTGCCCAACGTAGGAAAATCAACCCTATTTAACGCACTTACCAAATCATCCATTCCTGCAGAGAATTATCCATTTTGCACCATTGACCCTCATGTCGCGATCACCGAAGTTCCTGATGCTCGCCTTGATAAACTCATGGCCATCTTTGGCTCGGGCAAAAAAATTCCAGCTTCAGTAAGTTTTGTCGATATTGCAGGCCTCGTAAAAGGCGCCGCTTCTGGCGAAGGACTAGGCAATCAATTTTTGAGTCACATTCGTGAAGTCGATTTAATTCTGCATGTTTTGCGCTGTTTTGAAGATTCAGAAATTGTTCGCAGTAGTGATATCGACCCTGTTGATGATTATGAAATTATTGTCTCAGAACTCATGCTCAAAGATTATGAGTCGATAGAAAAACGACTGCCAAAATTGGAGCAACTTATCAAAGCAGCAAAACAAAAACCTGCTGAATTAATCGAACTTGAGCAAGAACGCACATTGTTGCAAGAAATTGCAAAAGCTATCAATGATGCAAATGCCAAACGCGTTCGTGAACTTGCAGGAGATAACAAATTACCAAGCCTGCCACTACTGAGCGCTAAAAAATTCCTCATCATTGCCAATGTGGCGGAACATGAGCTCGAAAATGATGCATACAAAAACAATAAACACTACCAAGCACTTGTCACAAAGTTCGGTGCAGAGCTCGTAATCCCCGTGAGTGCAAAGATTGCTTTTGAACTTTCTCAAATGAATGACACAGAAGCGCAAGAAATGATGAACTTGATGGGACTCAAAGAACGCAGTCTTGATCGCATCATTCGTGAAACGTACAAACATTTAGGACTCATCACATTTTTCACCTGCGGTCCAAAAGAAGCACACGCATGGCCGATCAAAAAAGGCATCAGCGTGCGCAAAGCAAGCGGTGAAATTCACACAGATTTAGAACGTGGATTTATTTGTGCAGAAGTGTACAACTGTGCTGACATCTTTGAATATGGATCTGAAGCAAAATTAAAAGCGGTTGGCAAAATTCGTATCGAAGGACAAGATTATGTTGTACAAGACGGCGACCTGCTCAATATTCGATTTAATGTGTAAATCTTACAGATGAGCCTTAGGCTTACATTAATTTGGCAATAGCTTCAGCATATTTTTCCGGATTACCACCAGCACATTTATATTTAGCTTGTAGATCAATTAATTCAACCATCAATGAGTTTTGCACACTCGTATCACGAGCTGCAGAAAGTTTTGCACTAAGATTTTCGATAGCATCTTCAATCTTTTGCAGCTCCCGACCATCTCGCTTCAAGGGATTTCCCTTGCCGAGCAATGCAAGAATTTTTATAACTGATGGGTCTTCAGAGCGATCAGCACCTAATGAATCGGCAACGAAATAGCCTTGAGGTGAAATTACCAAGGTAAACCAGTGTCCCGCAACACCGCTGCCAGATGTAGTATCATGCTGCATGGTACCCAGAATAAATACATGCGTATAATTTTTGTTAGCTTTTAGATTGCTTTTAATTTCTTCAGAATTAATTGGAGAAATATCGGGATTATCAAGTAAGCTCACATCCTCAATCACGGTAATAGGCACGTTAGAAGCAGTCAGCAACGTACCATGTTCACGTTCATAGGTAATAAGTGCCTCCAGCTCACCCGCATCGAGCCAATCACCGCTAAGCGTAATTCTACTAAGGCCTTGCTCTTGGCAATGGCTATTGTACGTATCGAGCGCTGCACTGAATGCGTCTTCATTTACCGTAACCGCTTTTTCTTGCTTAGTGATATATTTATATGCGAAAGAGGCATCTTGGGAAAGTTGTTGCAACGCTGCAATAACTTCATCAGAATATTTTTTTGGATTGTTCGGATTAAGCGCATCAGTCATTTCACTGCTTACTTTTTGTAGTACCATGTCGACATTTACCGTGCAGGTATGTCCCTGATTACAATAGGTTATTGCGGCTTCTCTTGCTAAAGAATTTAGTGCTTGCACAAATCGATCGCCTAACTTATCTTTTTCATCTACCTTGGCTATGAGAAAAGCTTTTTTTAATTCATTCTTGATATAGCCTTCCATCACGCTCTGTGCACGTTTGTTTAAAATCTCGCGACGCCAAAAACCCATAAAATAACGATCTCTTGTTGTACCATAAAGATTGGAAGCTAGTTGGGCATCAGTTGCCTTGGCGTTCATGCCTTGAGCAATGAGAATGCCATTTTTAAGGGCATTGTAACCACAACTTGCGCCTTCTTGAGAAAGAACCTGCAGATTTTTTATTGAAACGGGTGTTTCGATATTCTTTTCTTCGCGCGGAACAATAACCCAATCATTGTCCAGCTTTGTCTCTATTTTAATTGGCTCAAAAGGAGCAAAAATAAATGAATAGATTATCGATTTCACCTTTTTGAAAAGCATCAGAGCAAAAGAATCAGTGGTGGCATGTAACGGTTGACCTGACAACAGAACACAGGCAGTGAGCATAAGAATTAATTTTTTCATAAGAAATAACCTCCATTTCTGAAAATAACGGCATAAAATTACACCGTATAGTTTATTATACAACATATAAATAATATGTCAAATAGAAATACCAGGGCAATTCCCCGGCCTCGCCATCAGTGTTAAGCAAAAAAAGAGCCCTCGATAATGAGGGCTCTTTTTATTTTTTCTTAGTAACTGGCGGCAGCGGTGGCGGCGGAGGAGGAGGCGGTGGTGGTCCTTGCGCACCTTGCCCCGATGGTGGGGGAGGAGGCGGTGGTGGCACTGTTCCCGTTGGTGGTAATGGCATTACACCTGGTTTGGTAATTGCATAATTCAGCAAGCCATCAACTCTGGCAACAGTATCTTGCAAGAAATTTTTAAGTGGTGTTGCATCAAAATTAGCGATCTTTATTTCAACAACTTTTTTGTTCAGCGCATCAATGATGTTAGGGTTTGAAGCTTTGAGCGCAGCAACAGAGATTTTTTGTAAAAATCCTCGAACTTGCACATCGGTCATAGTATCAAGTTGTCCAGAACCTTTCATAGCATCCAACCATGGTTTTAGAAGTCCTGCCATACTTTGATATATCCGCGCATTACGTTCGCGTTCTTCAAATGATCCACTGGCCACACTCAAGCCCGGAATTTCAAATGTCCCTTTTGCCGCATCAATATCGTTAATTTTATCAATCACCTGTTTAATCATAGGGAGCAGCAATTTATCGAGCGCATTATTAATTAGATCTTTGCATGCTTTCTTAGTAGTCCACAAAATACCTTTTTCATCTTGCGCTTTTTCTTCATCGAGCAATTTAATGATGTCATCACGCGCTGCCGTGAGATCATACGCTTCAAGCGCTGTAATAATTTTCGTGAGTTTACCTTTCAGCAATCCTGCATCGACAAAATTTCTATTTTGAGAAATATAACTTAGAACAACCGCATTTGCTGAAAAACTGCCAACATCAAGTGCTTTGAGTGAATCCAGTAAAAGTGCAACCTGCTGCGCTGCTGGCATATCGCTTTTCACTTCCGCACCAAAATTTTCCAACAATCCCATCACAATGCCGTATGGCTCAATCCAACTATTAAACCCTTCAGCCTTCGTCTGCAAAATTGCATCAAGCAATGTTTTGTTGCCCAAAATAAAACTGAAGGCATCATATACTGCTTTTGGCGTGCGCTTAAGTGCATAAATAGTATCTTTTTTCTTTTTCAACTCATTGATAGCAAATTTCACGTTGCGCAATTGTTCTGCCAGTACTGCGCCAACATAGACGCCACCTTTGTGTTGGTCACGAGCAATAATGAGCGCTTGTTTGAATGCTTTATATTCATCTAAAATTTGTTGAATTTTTACCACAACTTGTGCATCTAGCGTCTGCAGATCGTCTTTGCGTAAAAGACTAAATTTCTTTATGACGTCTTCATTGTTTGGCATGTTCTGATCTGATGACATCAACAGCGATTGTAATTCTTTCAACATATTCTTTTTATGTTCCGGTAATGCCCGCGCAACTTCTCCGTCAAGTGCAACTAATTTTATAAGCGCACCTATGGTGGTCGCTTTAGCAACTCCTTGTGCAACAAGCTCTGCAGGGTCTGCGGTGATGGTTACTGTTGATTGTTGAGCGAAAAATTTGTTGTGTGTTTTTACAGCTAATGATAAATCTGGTGAACTTGGTGGAAACACCGAATCTAACGCGTCAGGATTAAACAACAAACTTGCTTGTATTTTCTGCGCCAGACTTCCAGGAGTAACAACTCCCTCTAACAAATTGAGCAATGGTTTTTTGGCCAACGCGAGCATAGCACCAGCACCTCCACTACTAGTTTCTTCAGCTACTGGCGCAATAAGACCTGCAAATTTTAAAAACTCAGGATGCAAACGCAAACGATTAATATGCTGCGCAAATTCTGCTAAATCATCTTTGCTAAGTACAACGTTGGGATCCAATTGTGGTTTGCTTGGTTCCACCGGTATGCCAAATTCTGCTTGTTTAGCTTCTTGCTCTTCTTCAAACGTGAGTTCACGATTTTCAAGATAACGTGCGAGTATGCGCAGATAACTTAGGCGATCATTTTGATAGATATTTTTTATGCCAATAAATTGTTCTTCTATTTTTTTATATACAGCATCGGAGCTTTGCGCCAATGCTTGCGCAGCGGCTAATTTTGATTCATCAATTTCTTGTTTTTGTGCCCGTGCTTTTTCGGCCAGATGCAGATATTCGCTATAATCTTTTTTATCAGCCTCGGCTTTCTTGTGCGCAACATGCAACTGCTGCTCTGCTTGTTTAACCGATAGATAATCAGCTTCGAGCTTTTTGTATACTTCATGTAACGTAGAATATTCACCAAGCTTTTTTTCGTAGCTAAGCATTACCGGATCTCGCGCAATGGCACTTTTGAGCGCCTTAAGCAATTCAACAACTCGCGCATCAGAAATCACTTGTTCATTGAGCGTACCTGCACGACCAATTTCGCGTTGTTCAACACCGATATTAATAAGTATTGTTTCTAGATAGTGCGTAATTTGCTGCAATGCTAATTCACTAAAGAAACTTGGTCTCAGAAGATTTTTAAATGCTTGCAATTGTGCATTTGACCCTTCAAAATCGCGATAAAGACCTAGAAGAAAATCATGCAATGATTGTGGTTCTTTGCGTTGAAGATTATCGGCAAAAAATTGTTCAAGAGCACTAGGCTTATTTTCTGCACCCGCTAGCAATGCCTTGAGCTCATCCCCTTTTTTAAAATTTTCATTTTTACCAACTTCTGTGGCAAGCAGATACATGAGATAGTAACTATAAGTATCAAGCAACGTGTTAAATGTCTTTTTGAACGGCTCCTTGCCAATTGCTTCAAGCTTTTCAAAAACTTTATAAGCAGCTGCTTGAAGTGTTTGAGCCAAAATAGCATCAGAAATTTTTTGTTGATCAAGTGTTGGAGTTTTTGATGATGGCAAAATCTCATCCGCGAGCGCAGGTTCTTTTTTAACAGGTTTTTCTGTCGGTTTTTCAGTAGGTTTCTTACCAGGCTCTTCAATTGGAGGCGGTGGTGGCAGTACGGGCTTGCCTTCTCCTTTACCTGGCTCTTTTTCAACAGGTTTTTCTGCGCCAAATAATTTTTGTGTAAATCCTGGAAATTTCGATTCAATATTTTTTTCTTTTAATTGTTCTTCAAGTTTTTTGAGATCTGCTCCCTGCACCTTGGCCGTTTGAACAATTCCTTCTAATTGTTGTTGCGTCAGAGCTATGGTTGGTTGATCCAGTTTAAGATGCTGTTCTAGCTTTGCGCGTTCTTCTTTATTCAACTTAGCTGCTTTTACCAATTCTTCATATTCTTGTCGTGTGAGAGTAACGACGTCGGCACTTGGTTTTTCAGCCGGTTTCTCTTTTGCACCCTCACCAGGGCCTTTGCCTTCTCCGCCAATAACAATTACCGTAGTACCTTTGCCTTCTGTACCAAAAAGTGTCTTAATAATGCCTGGAAATTTTTTTTCAACATCGGAAGATTCTAATTGTTTTTGGATATCGGTTGCATAGCCCAGTCGCTTAGCTTCATCAACGAGATCCTCCAGTTGACGTTTGTTAAGCGTTCGTAAAAATGCAGGTTCATAGGTCAGGCGACCAAGTGTCATTGCTGTCCAACATACTAATAGTGCATGAACAAGATACTTCATGAGTATACCTTACCAAAAAAATGTGACTCAATCGCAGGTTTGCATAAATGGGGAGTTCAATAACTTATATCAAACCAAAGCCAAATTCCCCATTGACTTGCACCCCCTGCTATATTGTTAGTATCGGCAAAAAATTTGTTCGTTCTTGTGGTAAATTCCAACTCGCCACCCAATCCGATATGTCCTTGCAAGCAGACATTTTCACCGAAAGCCAAAAGACCTTGCACAAATAATTTATTTGAGAGAGCACTTGGTGATAATGCTGAAAGAACATCAATATTAGCATCGGTCAACAAAATTGGCGGATTGGAACCACCCGCTGCGGTAATTGGTATATTCAATGCAGCAGCATCTGCAGGAACTAATTGTTGCAAGCCCCCTCCAGCTGGAGCTGCATTGTCAGCATTTAAGTTTGCAAAATTTGTGTTGCCAGTACCTTGACCTGCATGTAAGGTGGCCATACTTTGTGTCGCATTTAATCCTAAATAATATGGGACACCGATGACAAAGCCGTACAAACTTGCATCCCCTTTAACGCCGAAGCGATCACTCGGAAACTGTTGTCGTGAAGTAAGTATTTCATTGCTTCTGCCCCATGCATTGTATCCCACGTCTAGTTGCCAACAGCTATTCTCATACACAAATACTGCAGCAAATTCTCCTTGTACACCAATCTTAATGCTACAGTCTAATGTAGTGACATTGACCGCTGGAACTAATAATCCAAGATATTGCTGAGTAAGCGGTGAGCCCGCTGGAATTTGTACAATATCATCAACTGCTGTGCCAATAGTTTCCAACAGCATATAACGGCTACCGCGACCATTTGGTGTGAGATCGAATGAGCGTTTTTGGCACGAAGCAAAAAGATGCCCAACGCGACCGTATAACGCTATACCAAACGAAGAACAATTATCCTCACGCTCGCGTCGCAAAGGCAAATAGAATGAAGCAGTTGCACCAAGTTCCCAATGATGTCCATTACCAATTTGTGGTTCAAATAAAAAAGATCCGGTTGGCCGTGTCCCAGTTGGTATGGTAAGAAAAGCAGATAATTCAAAATGTTTTTGGGTATATGATGCAATATGCCACGCAAGTTCTAGCGTCAGATCGGCTACATCAGTGCAGCACAATGCACCATTCACTTTACCATAGCGCAACGGCTCAAGCATGTCGCCAAAGGTTGTCGTGCCTTGCAAGGAGGTTTTTACATCAGTAACCAATTGTGAGCGCAGAATACGCTTGTCACCTTTGCCCATGTAGCCAGCAGGTTGAAAATTGCTGCCCGCATTGATGACGTTTTCTTGTAAATTGAGATTCCACGTTGCATGAACAATCGGCAATTGGGTAAAAAAATACAATTCTTGAAACCAGCTCTCATATTCGCAAGACCACAGTTTTGTGTAGAGAGATATATCAAACTGAGTTGTAGAAATAGATGGGCATAACGTAACATTACTTTGATAGTCGGAAGGTAAACCAAAATAATCGGCTAAAATATCATCGCTGCCACGGTTGGCAACGCGACTGCCAGAAAATGCCAAGGTAGGATTATTCATAAAATAGTTAGTGATAGTATTGGCTTGAAAACTATGCGCATATTTAGGTCTGAGCATAAGCAAACCAGAAATTCCCGCGCCCTCTTCATCTTGTATATATTGAATCCATGACAATATGTCCCGCGCGCCATCAACCCCCTGTGAACGAGGTATAAATGTTGATAAACCACGAAATGCCTGAAGGTAATTTTGACTTAAAAATAGTAGACAACTCAGTGCGAACAGACTTCTGGTTCTTGCCATAGAATATCCCTACTTGCGTTAAACTCTCTCATATCTTCAGGTAAGATAACCTAAAGGATAGAGGCCAAACAATAGTTTTCCCCCTTCTTTACAGATATCGGTAGTTATGCCTATTCTAAGGAAGCTAAAAAGCCAGAAAAAACATGCGTTATCGCAAAAATATGCTAAAATAAGGAATAATGAGAGGATTTAATAATATTATGAAACGTAAAAAAGGATTTTATTCGATTTCTGCCGTTGCCAAGATGTTCTCGGTGCACCAGCAAACAGTTCGACTCTATGAAAAACAGGGTCTTATTGCCCCGAAACGATCTTCTGGCAATACTCGTCTATTTTCTGATGAAGACGTAGATAAATTAGAAGAAATTATCTATTTGACGCATCAATTGGGCATCAATTTGGCAGGCGTTGAAATGATTATTAAATTGCAAAAGAAGATCAAAAAACTGCAAAAAGAGGTGAATGATCTCTTTGATGACACCTCAGATGAGTTAAGACAGGAGCAACAAACTGCAGAACACGCAGTAAAAGCAAATGTCAAAGAAATTGTACGCATAAAACAATCTGCCATCACTAAAGCTACGGCAGATCAGCAAGGAGCCCGGGAATTACTTCCTTCATCAGAAACACGACAACAGGAAAACAGTACCTTTGATGCTGACAACTGGGAAATTGCGTACGAAGAATAAAAAACCATGATAGTAAGGCATTTACCATCAAATTGTTTTAAAATATATAACTCACCAATGATAACATGCTAATGCTTACGAAAATATTTCACGAGCACAAAAAGAAGGGACGATTATGATGGATAACAATGCGAATGAAACCCAAAGCCAATTTGTAGTATCGTATGAACTTCTATGCCTCCTTAAATGGCTCGCAGAAAATGATGCTTCTAAATTGAAAAAAATGATCTCTAAATCGCTTTCTTTAGGGTTGAGAAAAGAGCTGCAGTTTACCGAAAACCTGCAAAGAGAAGATCTTGAAGAAATGCATCACAGTATCGTGGAATTTTTAGGATTGCTTGAAGTACTTTTGCATGAAGCTATGTCAGAAGAAGCAGTAAAACAAGCGGTAGAAAAGAAATTAATGCCTGCAATTGATCACATCGATTCAGCTGTCTGCGATGATGCCACCGTGCGCTCAAGTATCCAAAAAGCCACCGCTAAAAGCGAAACTCATCCAGAATTAAATCCAAAAGAGTTGTTGTTTGAAGAGTTGCTTAAGCAATGGAAGCCGGCTAAGAAAACACTCGCAAATTAATTAAAGATTCTAAAAATACAAAATCCAGGAATTTAACTTCCTGGATTTTATTTTTTTTACATTATTGAATGCCACAATTGGACAAACAACTACGCGATTTTTTTTGGTATATTTTTTTCTGCAATTTTTCCGTTTTTGCTAAAAACGCCTGCGTAGTCTGATGGGTTACATCGAATTGTGATTGCAATTCCGCAACTTTTTGAATATTTTCCGCAGATCCATTGTCATTCTTTAAGGCTTGAAATCGCTGTTCGAGTAAATTACCAGCTTGTTGTATTGTATCTCCTGTGACGTGTAAATAAAGATATTGCTCTTCTTTTAAGCTACTCCCCATACTCACAACTGCCTGGCTTATCAACATCATAAGACCAGCAGCTAGTATGCGCTTAAACATCTTATTTTCCTTCTGTCCAAATCTGTAAAAAATATTCCTATTATTACTAATTATAAAATATTTTACCGATTAGGCAAAAGGGGGTATCTTTTAGATATGTCAGGGATAGGTATTTTTTGAACTATCATTTTTCTTCGGATTTTTCACTACTAAAATAGCTCCAAGGGTTCAAATAGGAGCCGATTTTTGATGCCACCCAGCCCATGAATCCCTGCTCTTCAGCTTGCTCCATTGCCTTAAATTTGACCATTGCTAGCTTTTTTTTGGTATCAAATAACTTCATCTCATCTGCAATCAATTTTTTATACTGAGCAACTTGCAGTGAATTATCCTGTTGTTGATATTTTTCAAGTTCTTTCTGATAATTTCCTAATCTTTCCTCGTGTTCACTCTTTATGCCATCTAATTCAGCTTTCAAGGTTAATAAAGCTACTTTTCTCTCCTGATTAATTAGTTTGAGCTCAGATTCATAAACTTGTTTCTCTGAGCTATATTCACCTTTTAGAAATTCTAATGCTTCTTTATGCGTGATTTTTTTCAGTTGCGGCAGATAATATTCATTTAATTTTTTTAGAAAATCTTCATCTAATTTTTTTGCTTTAGGGTTTTTTTCGGCAATAGATTTTTTTGTTATTGCATCCCGATCACTTTCAAATACTAATTGTTCCAGCTCCTTTTCTACCTCAAAATTAGTTGCAAGTTTCTTCTGCTGCTCCCTTTCTTGTTGTTGCAGGAATTTTTCTAAATCGTCATCCATGGTGCAAACTCTACAAGAAGTTATAAAAAGTCCTGCTAGCACAAAAAGAACCAATTTATTTTTAAAAATCTTCATATTTTCTCCTAAAACCACCCTAGAGGATTCCACCAAGAATATTCTTCTTTTTTCTGAATTTCTGGCTTGAATTCTTCTTCATAACGTTTATTTTCATCATCAATCATTATTTTGTAACTCGCTATTGCTTCATGCAACCTTCTTGATAGTGCCAATTTTTGCTCGCTCTCTTGTTTCGTTGTGCCCTTTTTTTGCGTCAAATCCATAAGCTGCTGCTGAAGTTGCTGAATAGCTTTCAAATAGTGTGCAATTGTTTCGTCATGATCACCTTGAAATTTTGCTACCTCAATAATTGGCAAATCTCCAGTAGGAATACCCGTAGCTTCTCCGTCATCTGATTCACAAAGACCCGTCGATGTCGTGCCAAAAAGAGTCACAAAGCTACTTAAAAAAATGAGTGTTTTTATACTATTCTTCATATCCTCTCCTAAAAAACCTTAGGAACAAGGCTTTTTTTATATTCTCATTTTTAAGGGTAGCAATATTTGTGACAAGTAGTCAATATTAGGAATAGATGGATTGATGGATTAGAGTTTAGAGTTTCGGAAAAAAACCAATATCCTCCAATGCTTCTCGCACTTCAAAGAGAGGTAACCCGATAATGGAAGAATAAGAACCCTCGACTTTTTTCAGAAATTGTTGGCCATAACCTTCTATGACAATGGCACCAGCTGTTTCTAGGCAACGAGAATTTGCGATATAGGGCTCGATGAGATGATCAGGCACTTCGAATTCATAATAGGCCTGCACGTAGCGCTCAATACGTTTATCAAGCTGCCAAGCACCTTTTTGCCAAACTTTGAGATCGAGACACAAGGCCGTTCCACACTGTGCCCCACCTCGACTTGACTTGATTTTAGCAACTGCATCAGCGTAATCGGCAGGCTTTCCCTGTAGCTGGCCATTTTTGTCCATGCATAAGGTATCTGCCGTAAGCACATAGCAAACTTCGCCCTCTTTGCCCTGGGGCAATTGTGCATGATCCATTTTCAGGGCAGCAATGGTGCGCACAACTTGAGGTAATGGCAGACCCCAATCACACCTGGTTTCATCGGCTGATTGAGAAATTACTTTGAAAGGAATCTGAATTTCACTAAGCAATTGTTGGCGTGATTTTGAACTGGAGGCTAAGAGCAAAATATTTGACATGCATTATCCTGAAAAAACTTTGATATTAAAAAATATCCGTGTAACACGTAAGGCTACACGGATATCTCTATTTTTTATAGCGAAACTGCTTTTTCACCACTAGGAATGACAGGTTCTGTGATATTCTTTATATCAACTTTATATTCTTGGCCGCAGCGTGCAAAAAGGAGTTTTTTATTCTTCAACACGGCTTGTTTTTCTTGCCAATACGCAGGTAATTTTTCTACGGGATTTTTAAGAGTCTCATTGCCCAAGAAAAAAGTTCCATAATGCATTGGCACAAAACAATGTGCACCAAGATCAATAAAGGCATCAAGCGCTTCTTTGGCATCAACATGTGAATGCTTTTGCTTGTTTTCACCATCGAACGTTGGGCCAATAGGCAACAACGCAACATCGATACTAGGAAATTCCTGAGCTATTTCCTTGAAATGTTTGCCATAAGCAGTATCACCCCCAAAATAGATGGTGCCATTATCAGGAGTACTAAACATCCAACTTGCCCATAGTGCCTTGCGATAACTGCCTAATGAAAATCGCGCCGACCAATGGTAGGCAGGAAGACAGGTAATGGTAATGGTTCGGTCACCATTTCTAACATAGTGTTTTTGCCACCACGTACTTTCTATGACGTCTGAAAAGCCCATACTCTTGACCAATTCTTTGTTTCCTTCTGGCACAAAAATTATTGGGTCATATTTCTTTGCAAGTGCCGTCAAAGCATTAGTATCAGTATGATCGCTGTGATTATGGGAAATAACAATGGCATCAATTGGTGGCAAATCTTCAAATTTTATACCTGGTTGCATGTTTCGTTGAGTCAAGGTTAACGGTCCCATTTTGACATCACCAAATATTGGATCCGTGAGAATATTAAAACCATTAATCTGAATGAGAAATGAAGCGTGACCAATCCAAATAATTTTTGGCTCTGCAGATTTAGGTGATGGTATCATTTGAGTTGGTTTGAGTAGTGCAATGGCATCCTGAACGGTTGGCCTCTTCTCTTGGGAGGAGTAAAATTTGGAAATTAGAGCCCTAATCCATTGCTCAGGTGATAGTAATTTCTTCCCTAAAAAGGAAAGCGCCTTTTTCAGATTGATATGCTCATGCGTGTCTTCTTGAGAATAATAAAAACGCCCGTCTTTTTTAAGAGGTTGCATATTTGCAGTAACACACGTTGCAGAGTTTACAAACAGTAAAAAAAGAGACAACAAGAGAGATTTCTTATTAAGTTGCATAGCACCTCCATAGAAATAGTGAATAATTCTTTTAGAATAACACCATAAGCATATATTGCAAAACGGCCTGTCTTGCTGAAAACGCATGACCAGGCTCGTTTCCGGCTATCGAGCAATTTAGCATCAAGTCCTGAAACCTATATTTTTCAGGACTTAATCTAAAAGAGAAAGTAATGTTTCAAAACACTTGTGAAAGCTAGCTATTATTTGATATTTTAATAATTGAAATATTAATGGCAAAAAAAGGACATAATATGAAAAAAATATTATTTTGGTTGGCATGCACCATTTGTTTCTATTCTGCAAATACCATGGCTATGGCTAAAGGATTATACGAACAAGCATGCTCTCGAAAAAATTATATAGAAACGGCAGAAGAACAAAAAGATTATAAACTGATCAAGTCAATCTTACAGGGAATATCTGCCAAATCATCTAACGAAGAAAAAGATAGAGCAATCGGTCGAATTATAGGCGTGATGAATAAATACGCACAGCGAGAAAGCGAACTTGAGGCCCGGAGATTTCTTGGAGAAATACAAGGTGAATATCGGAATCTAAATCCAAAATTCGGTTCCGATGACTACGAAAGAGAATCTTTATTAAAAGTAGTAAATTATCATGGATTATCTGATAAATGCACAAAACAAATCAAGCAAATTCTTGATGCTGAAGTCACCGATAAAGCTGTAACAAAAGCTCTATCAGAGGGAACGGGTCTCATTGTTGATACAGGAACAAAGGTTATTAAAGCGCTTACCTTATGCACACTAAATAAAATAGACCAAGTAATGATCTTGAATATGATGAAGAATGATTTAACGTGGAAAAGTCATCAAGAAGGAACTCTCATGAAAGAAAAAGCCTTGCTTGACACTAAAATCACAATTCTCAACTACGCTATATCAAACCTATAAACTCATAAGGATTCATGAACTAGCTAAAGTCGGTCTCGTAAAATAAAAACCCCATGTAGCTTTTCTGCTATTCGGAATTTCACGCAGCAATAGTTGGTGCGATTTGGAATTTGAGGCAAGATACAGTACCTTTAGCATGGAAATTCATCCAGATACTAAAACTTTTGATGCTTATTAAGATATTTTATCAAGTTTTATGATTTGCACGGGTTTTTCAAGCCATACTTGATAGGCTGCAAATACAGTTTTTGTGTATTCTTGGTTCAAATGATATTCATGATCAGAGGCGTCATCCCATATTTCGTAGAGATACAAGGAATGATCCTCCATAGTTTTTGATGTATGAAGGCTAAACATACGACAGCCCGCTTCGGCTAGTGATTGGGGGATAATATTAAGAATGGCATTTTTGGCATCATCGAAAAATTCAGGCTTTGGTGTTATTTGTGCAAAGATGACAAGTTGTTGTTTGGCTTTGTTAATGGATTTGGGAACAGCTGTATTATGTGTCAGAATGTAGGTGACACAGAGTATCCTGATTATCTTTTTCATAAGTCCTTTCCTTTTTATAAAACACTTTATATTAAAAGTTGTTAAGCATAAAAAAACCGTATAACTTTTTGTTATTATGGTATCACTGACACCGTGCACGCGACTCTATGCAAATCTCTTCATATTCCTAGACCAACAAATTTTTTTAAAGCTCTCATGCGATATTGAAATGGCTCAGCTTTGCCATTAAAACGCAATTCTTCAACAGTTTCATCAACACCATCTGGAATGAATACCGTGTCAAAAGGCGCTTCAGTTCTATGTAAATCTAATCTGTGTGTTTTATCAAAAGTGCCATTAATAATTTCTTCAATCACGGAATATTCATTTTCATCGTACATACAGACTAGCACTATGCGAATACTCATGCGCTCACCGGTTTCAAGCAACTTAAAAAGGCCTTTCAGTCCCAATGTCTTATAAATAAATTTTGTCATCGTGCCAGGAAAATTTTCATATGAATCAAAATAAACACCAGTATCATCAACAAGAACAGGCTTCTTAAGATAATCCCATGCTTGTCGAGCTTTAGCTAGCGCAATGGCTTTTTGATCAAGTGTTTGGATTTCTTGAAGATCAATATCACACTGCTTTAACGTAATATGTGGCAGATATTTCACAAAAAATGCAACCGCTTCCTCGTACTTTGCAGGATTACCCGTTACATAATACAGTTCGGTTATTCCGTGTAATAATGGTTCTTGATGCATAGTAGACATCCTAGAACAGCCAAGTAATAAAAATGAGCAAAATGATAAGATTTTTTTATCAATTTTCATAACAATTATTTAAGTTGAAACAAAATCAAAAAAAATCCGTATAACATTTTGTGCTATACGGATCGAAATCAAACTTTTATTTAAATTTCGATATAAAAAAAACCCTACTTCACTCTTGCAGAGCTTCGAAGGGCATACTTCGCTTTGTGCTATCAAAATATATTTTATTTATATATCAAACGGTTAAAGAAAATAGCCTGCCATACGAAGCTTTAGCGAATTGGGCCCCGGGTGAAGCGAGAGCGTAACCTGGGTAAAAGTATGGCTGGGACGGCAGGATTCGAACCTGCGCGTGCCGGTGCCAAAGACCGGTGCCTTACCGCTTGGCTACGTCCCAATGCTGTATATCTTAGATTTAGAAGATATGCGTAATCTTATAAGAGACTACTCGTCATATTCTTCAGTTGTGCCACTACCCTGGGTTTCCGCGACCTTTTTATATTCATTGATGATCGAATCTTCAATTTTCTTGCGCGTTTCTGAGTTCAAAGGATGTACGATATCTCTAAAAGTTCCATCTTTTCGGCGACGCGATGGCATCGAGACAAACAAACCTTTATCACCATCAATAACCTTGAGGTCTCGAATTATAAAGCAATTGTCAAAGACTACTGTCGCATATGCTTTCAATCGACTACCTGATTCCCTTGCAGGAAACACTTTTACTTCCGTTATTTCCATGTTAGCAATCCTTTTAGAGGTACTTTATTACCATCCCTTTTTACTATGTTTATATCAATTGTGGCTTAAGTTTATAGTAACTTTGCATTGTTTGTCAAATATTACAGAGGCGCTTTTTAATTTTTATAACATTCCTGAAAGTTAGATTTTACGCAGCGCTCTTAATCGTGCTGAACGTGACGCTTTGTTTAGTTCTTGTTCTTCTGTTGAAGCAACCACTACTCGCGGTGTCAATATCTGTGCAACGTCCTCTCGTTCTTTGTCTCTGAAATATTGCTTCACCAGCCGATCTTCAAGCGAATGAAAACTTATGCACACCAAATTTCCACCTGGTTTAAGTCCATTGAACGCAACTGGCATAAATGCCGAAATATTATCCAGTTCTTTGTTAACATAAATTCGCAAAGCTTGGAAAACTTTAGTTGCTGGATGAATATAACCCTTTTTTACGCCGCCAGGCATTGCCCGTGCTACTAATTTTGCAAGATCCGTAGTTGTTTGAATCGGGCGCTTGACTCGTTCCTCTACAATACAACGAGCAATGCGATTAGCATAACGTTCTTCCCCAAATTCCCAGAAAATTTCACTCAACGTTTCTTGCGGCGCTTGTTGAATTACTTCGTAAGCCGTTAATTTTTGATGCGATGGCGACATGCGCATATCAAGCGCAGTATCACGATAGAGCGAAAATCCTGGCCGCTCAAAAATCTGCATCTGCGAGGTGCCAAAATCGGCCAAAATACCATCAACTGGTGCTATATTTTCTTTTTTGAGCAATTTATAGAGATGTGCAAAATTTCCCCAAACAAGACGTAACCTACCCGGAAACTGCTCCAGTAATGGGGGTCCATGCGTTTCTAATGATACTTTATCCCAATCGAACGCAATGACATTGCAAGCAGGTTCGCGTTGCAATATTGCTTTTGTGTGTCCACCAGAGCCAAATGTAACATCTAGGTACGTTCCACCCGGTTTTGGTTCAAGATAAGTAAGTACTTCATGTATAAGTACCGATTTATGGACTAAAGGAATTTTTGATGATTCTTCTGACATGCAACATTCTTATATTATGTTTGGAGATTAAGCTTGGCGAACTGTTTCTTTTGGTTTAGGAGCAAAGTGTTCAACAAGATTATCTAGGCGCATGCCGCGTGATCCTTTTACTAAAATCACTGAGTCGCTTTGCGCTATTTCTTCTAAACGTTTTACCGCATCTTGCCAGGTGGTTACCTGTTCAACAGCCACACCAAGCGGAACGGTTTTCTTGGTCCATTTGACCATGTCACCAACTAATACAACTTTTTTTAATGAAGGTACTTTACGCAAAAATCTACCGAGTTGTCGATGCCAAAATGGTGAATTCACTCCAAGCTCGAGCATGTCTCCAAGCACGGCGACCTTTTGCGCATCAGTATCAACATGTTCAAGAGCTAATAATGCTGCTTTCATGCTTTCTGGACTTGCGTTGTAGCAATCATTAATAATAGAGCCTTTACCCCGCACCATAGGTCGCATTTCAAAACGGCCGGTGACAATTACTGGCTTTTGCAAGCCTTGTACTATACGATCCTTGGAAATACCAAGAATATAGGCAACTGCTGCAGCGGCAAGGCTATTAAATACGCGTCCTACATTAGTATTTTTAAGCGTAACAGGAATTTTGTCCTTATACAATTTTAAAACAAATGTAACATGATTGTTGCCGACGTGAATTTTGCGGGCTTGTATTTGGTTAATTGTCTTAGATCCAAACCGGATAACAGGATGGGTATAGCCAACATTAGCAAGAATCGCCTGGTCACCATTAATAATGCCAATACTGTCATGTTGGAAATATTTAAAAATATCCCGTTTCTCTTGTGCAATATCGGTCAAGGAACCAAGACCTTCCATGTGACTATGTCCAATGTAGGTGATAACACCCGTAGTCGGCCGTAGAATATTAACTAACTGCGCCATTTCGCCTCGCTTATTTATGCCGAGCTCGAAGATAGCAACTTGATGCTCAGGACGCATGCGCATTATATTGATGGATAAACCAATTTTGGTATTTTGATTGCCTTGACTTGCGATAAATTTAGTTCCATTCGTCTCTAGAATGTTAGCAATAACTTCTTTGGTTGATGTTTTCCCAACCGAACCAGTAATCGCGATAACAGGATAGGCAAATTGACTGCGCCACACCGCCGCCATTTTAGTAATTGCAGACAAGGTATCTGGCACTACTACAATTAATTTCTTTTTTAATAAAGCTGGCTTTATAGTTTCTAAAATCTGTTTTTTTGCACTATCTAAAAAAACACCCGCAGCACCCTGTTCTAATGCTGCCGCTATAAATGCATGACCGTCAATCTGAGAACCTTGCAAGGCAATAAAAATATCTCCTTTTTGCAAGGATCGAGTATCAACTGAAAATGAGATGGATTCTGGAAAATTCTTTTCAACTAAGATAGCATCTGGCAGCGCCATTTGTAAAAAATGTTCGTCAAAACGCATGCAATTCTCCGTTATGTTCCTACATTGAAACACTAGATATTAAAAATAATATTCCCCAGATACTTTTTTGTTTTTTCGCAATTTTTTCATGCAAGTATCAACAAGGGAATATGTATTTTATACGAGTGCTTAGCTCAAACTATTTGTACGCGGAACAACATCGCTCTTTTTTGCTCATTTGTCAAGCAAACAAAACAATTATCTCACTACTTTTCTTGTTTTGCCATTTTCGCTCGGCAAAATTATTCCTTGCGCTTCGAGCATATCGATAATCCGCGCAGATCGATTGTAACCAATTCTGAATTTTCGCTGCAATAATGATATCGAAACTTCATCAACACTTTGTACAAATGCGCGCACATCCTGAAATAATTGATCTTCTTCTTCTGCGCCATTTTTTTGTTCATGCGCCAATTCTTGCGTAATGTCTAGATAGTGCGGACGGCCTTGGGAGCGCACATGAGCAACAACTGTTTCAATTTCTTTATCAGAAACATAAGCACCGTGAACGCGTTTGAGCGTAGAACTTGTTGAATCGAGGAACAACATATCACCACGACCTAATAACTTGTCTGCACCACCACAATCAAGAATGGTTCGTGAATCAATTTTTGAAGTTACACGAAATGAAATTCTGCTTGTGAAATTTACTTTAATTAATCCAGTAATCACATCTACTGATGGCCGTTGTGTTGCAACCATTAAATGAATTCCTGCAGCACGCGCCATCTGCGCAATCCGCGCAATGAGATCTTCCACGTCTCGCGATGCGGTCATCATAAGATCAGCAAGTTCATCGATCACAACAACAAGCGTTGGCAATGCTTCTTGATGCTCACGCAAGGCCCAGCTATTATAATCACTGACATTGCGCATACCTGTTCTGGCCATAAGCTCGTAGCGGTTTTCCATTTGCAACACCACCCACTTGAGCACTGGAGCTACTTTTTTTGGATCGGTAATAATAGGAAAGAGCAAATGCGGAATATCAGCATATGGCGCAAATTCTAATCTTTTTGGGTCGATCAAAATAAGGTTTAAATTCACGGGCGATATTTTACACAAAATGCCAACCAACATCGCATTAAGTGCAACTGATTTTCCTGAGCCTGTGGAACCTGCAATAAGCAGATGGGGCATTTTTGCAAGGTCAACAACAACCTGATTGCCAATGGTATCTTCGCCCAAAATCAAGGGCACACCACCTTTAAAATCCTGGAATGTTTTACTCCGAATACTGTCCGCAAAAAGAACTTCACTTCGATGATTATTAGCAACTTCAAAACCTACCACACTACGGCCTGGAATCGGTGCGAGAATACGAATGCTCAGCGCTTGCAATGCCATGGCCAAATCATCTTCCAATGCCAAAATCTTACTAATTTTGGTGTCGATCTGTGGTTGATATTCAAATAAGGTCACCACGGGACCTTCTTTAATTGCAGTAACGCGACCAACTACCCCAAAGCGTTCTAATTTTTGCTCCAAGGCTTGGGCTCGTTCTTGCAATTCACTGCGCTGTATTGCATCGTCACGTGATTTTTTACGTGCAGAAAATAATGATATGTCAGGCAAGATGTACATTGCAGTGGGCTGCGTATCTTGTGATATGTTTTGTGTGATATCATTTTTGAAATTAGATTCATTTTTATGGTTAACGATACCTGGACTTTCTACCTTCACCTCTTGTGGTTCTATCGTTGGCTGTTGCAAGAGCGATTGCCAAAACGGATCTTGCTTACAAGCATCACTATCTGCGTAAATTTGTTCAAAAGTGATTACTGATTGATCGTTGCCTAAAATAGTATGCGAACCGCTTAGTGCACGGATAATGAAGCCTAAGCCTGCAACTATTAAGGTATTCAATCCTAATACTATTTGGTAGACAGCTTTGCACAAAATAATCATTGTTTTTCTACTTATGAGTATGCGAAGGCCGCACCATATTTTTGATAACAGATATAAGGTAGCTTCGGGAAACATTATTGTTAGAAACGCAAAAAAAATCCCGTGCAGCAAAAACGCGGTGCCGATGATGTCGAATATACTTATAAGAGAAGACACTACAAAAGAACCGATCATGCCACCCGGAGAGATAAACGAATAATATTCGATCTGGTACCATGCATGTAGCAATGCAATCAGAACTGGAAGTAGCAATAAAAAACATAATCTTTCTTTTTGAACACCTTGTTTTGTGTAGTGTCGCCAATAATAGTACGAAGCGTAACAACACCATATCATTATGAACCATGTCGCCATACCCAACATATTAAAGAGAATTGCGGCAACATTGGCGCCCAGTGAACCACACCAATTTGTGATGATGCCATCACTGGCATAATAAAAATAGCAAGAATCACTCACGCGATAACTCATAAGCGATAATACTAATATGAATGCTATAGCAGCATATATCAGCATTAAAAAGAGATTGTGATGAATTAAAAGTGAGATTTTGCGGTGAAAGATTGGGCCAAATTTTTTGGATCGCATCGTATTTTACTCCTTTGATATAATTCAAAATACCTAAGGAGCTAAGACTATCGCAATAAATTAGTTCTTTGATACCCGATCTTGCAGGGGTCCCATTGGCTTTGCAGGATTTCTAAGATTGTCGGTCAATAATACTTTTTGAGAACCAAGGGTATGATGATTGTACATAATCGCATACAAGTTCCAATCTTTATATGAACGATTTAAGAATGGGATCGGATTTTTTGGCCCAAAAACTTGAATGCCGCCAAATTGGCAAATTTGTAAAGGAAACAGCTCTTCAGTTTTAAAAAAATAACCTTGATGCATGTCTTCCCATTCTTTCGAATAACAATACTCTCCATTATTATTTTTTACTAAACACATAATATCAAGGCCAATTGAGAGGTCTCCAATAAAATGTATAGCGTATTGATGATAATATCGGTGTTCTATGATGAAATATCCCAACTTTTTAATTTCTGGAAAAATTTGTAAAAGATCTTGTTCATTATTAATATCGATAGCAATATCTAAATCATCATCCCAGGGAATTAAGCCCATATGTCGAACAACGCCAATTAAGGTCCCCGCATGAACCCAGTAAGGTATGTTATTTTTTTCTAAAATCTCGTGTACATCTTTCATTAGCTGATAAAGCTTTAAAACATTATGTTCTGGAATGTAATATTTTGCAGATTCATCGCCCATAGTCATAAAAAAAATAGTTGCCAAAACAAATACAAGCACATTTTTAGTATTCATACTGTTATCTCCTAAAACTATCGTTCAATAGCAGTCTATACCAATAAAGACACTATGATAGGTAAAATCATATAGACAGAAAAAATCCACAAACGATTTTTTGCAACCAATCTCTTCACGATAAACAAACCTTGTATAGCAATTATTGTTGCTAATGTTATGCAAAGTACATGGCCAGGTTGCAAGATTTCAGTTATCACATTACTTCTATATAAAAGAAAAACACTTCTACTGAAAGCTCCGATAATTAATGGAGTTTCCAAAAGCACAGATACTTCTAAGGCACGGGCTGAGGCAAATCCAAGATATCGAGCAGTGACGAATGTTGCTGCAAGTCGTGATATTCCCGGTAACAAAGCAATGCCTTGCACTGTACCCAAAATACACGTAATAACCCATGGCGTACGAGTAATCTTTTTTTGTTGACACCAATGCAGCGAAAATAACAAAACAGCGGTGCAAAAAAATCCGATAGGTAATGGAAACCAACTAGTCCCGACATTTTTAAACAGTAAATAAAATAATCCTGTAATACAGTCAGCAACAATCACGTGTAGAAAGATAGAAAATAAAAAAAGCTTATCGCCTGCTGCCTGGGCAACTAATGATTGCAAACTCGAATAAAATACCACAAAAAAAACAATTAACGTTGGACCATGCAGAAAGTGCATAATGCTTTCCCAGGAAGCAAACTGCGCTATATGCATCCCTGATGAAAGGTTCATAGAAAAAAAATAAAAAAATTTATTCCAAATACGCTCTAACAAGATATTGTGGCCCGAGCTGCTTATGGGAAAACTTTCTAACACAATCTGAAAGATTGCAAAACTACAAAAAAATGGCATATCTAGCATATTGTTCTCCACTGCGCAAGTGCGTTCTCTCTACTAGTCATGCACGTGTTAAAATTTTTTACTTTACATTCTCAAATAATCGAGATTATACTGTGACTGTTAAAATTAGTCGACCAAATTATCTGTATGAGCAGACTCATTTAGACAGTTGAAATCTGCGATTGTTTGGTCTACAGTAAGTAACTAATACACTTCACGTAATGATGCTCAAATAAATTAACTGGTAATGGTGCAAAAAAAGTTACTTATTAAGTAATGCAAGCGAAAGGAGGGCATAGTAATAGAACAAGCCGATCTCATCTTACCGTACCTATAAACATGGTACGGACATCTCGTAGGTAAATTTTTTTATTATGTACATCAAGTGATTACGACATACTTGTAAAAGGAGTTATTGTATGACACGTATGCTAAAAGGGATTTTCTCTTTAGCGCTGTTGTTTCCAGCACTTGTAAGCGCTGACAGCTGTTTCTCTGGCAACAGCTGCGGCTTTGGCGGCGGCTGTAATAACAACGGCACAACCACATTCAGCTCAGCTCACTCATATTTCAGCATTCGTTCTCAAAGTGTTAACGATGCACGTGAATTAGCTGGCTGGCAAACCCAGATCAATTTATTTGATAGAGAATGCTTCTACGGCAGCTTCACTATCACACCAGAATATACCCAATCATTCAGACCATGCAGCATTGCAAACTTCCTCTTTGGACCAGATTTGCAATTTAATGCTTTCCCTACATCAACAACATTAGGCACAACAGTTCCGGGATTCAATACATTTGGCTGCAACACTTCATGTAACACATCTTGCAACAATGGCAACGGCAATAATGGCGGTGCTTTGGTAATTTCCGGTAGCTGCGCACCAAACAGAGGCGCTCAAGACTGGTTGGCTGATAATTTTGGATTACCAGCTGATTTCCGTAGTGTTGTAAGCTTCTGTCCTCGCATTCAAACCTTCTTAGTAGATTTCAATCTCTATCTTGGCTTGGATGAATGGATGTGCGGCATGTATTTCAGAATTCATGCTCCCGTAGTATGGACTCGCTGGGATTTACGCGCTTCTGAATTTGTGACCAACGCTGGCTCACAAGGATATGTAGCAGGTTACATGGCTTCAGGCACAGTGACTAACAGCTCACTACGTCACAGCTGGATATCAGCAATGGACGGCACCTATACCTTTGGTGATATGACCGATACACTTAAATTCGGCCGTATTTGCAACACCTGCAATGTTAGCACAACAACCAATGTAAACTTCGCAAGCACCAGACAAACCAGAACAGCTCTTTCAGACATTGAAGCAGCTTTAGGTTGGAACTTCTGGCAATGCGAAGATTATTTCTTGGGTGTAGGTATCCGTGGCGCAGCGCCAACTGGCACACGTCCATGCGGTGGCTGTCTCTTTGAGCCAACCATTGGTAACGGCAAACACTGGGAACTTGGTGGCCAAATTAATGCTATGGCAGTTCTCTGGAGAGGCTGTGATGATGATCGCTACTTCGGTGTATGGATGGATGCTAACATCACTCACTTGTTCAGAACACGTCAAACACGTTCGTTTGATTTGATCGGCAAACCAAATAGCCGTTACATGCTGGTTGAAGAAATGACTTCAACGGTAGCTGGATTGCAATCAAATGCCGCAGCAGTTGGTGCAGCTCCTGTCGCAGGATTTAGCATACCAAATGCACAATATAATAAGATCTTACATCCACTCATTAACCTCACTACGCTTGATGTTAATGTAAGCATTGCAGTACAAGGCGACTTTGTACTTAAATTTGCTTATGTGAGCTGTGATTGGGAACTTGATTTGGGTTATGAATTATGGGGCCGCAGTGGTGAGCAATTCTGCCCACGTTGTGCTCCTGTAATTACCGCTAACAAGTTTGCACTCAAAGGTGATGCTCAAATCTATGGATTCACACAAAACTCTGCCACAACGCCAACTCCGCCATTTACTCCTGTAGCTCTATCAGCAACTGAGAATGCTGCAACCATTCATGGTGGCACCAATGCTTCATCAGCAGCATTTACTTGCGGCGGCGCTTCAACCAATCCAAATATTGACAATTTTCAGTTTGCTTACACAGGTGCGGCAGCAGTTCCGTTCTTAACATCGATAGCAGGTAGTGGCGCTTTAAATCAAATTAATACTTCAAATCCTGCAGTATTCATTAAGGCAACTGACATCGACCTTTCAAACAGCCCAAGTGCTCTTTCGAACAAGGTCTTTGGTAGCATCAACTACTACTGGAACGATTGCGATGACTGGATTCCGTTCCTTGGCTTAGGCTTTGAAGCTGAATTTGGTTCATGCACGAACAACAACAACAATAACAACAACTGCAACAACAATAATAATGGTTGTGTAGTTGGTAGCACCAGCGGCACGTTCGTGAATTGCAATGGAAACAACTGCAACGCAGCTGTTTCACAATGGGGTGTTTGGCTTAAAGGCGGTCTCTCCTTTAACTAATCTCCGTTGTAACATCAACTGATGCAAACAAAAACTAGTACTAAAAGGCTCGGAAGAAATTCCGAGCCTTTTTTTATTTACGCAAGCATGATATTGCCATCTTTATGAAGTGCTCGCCGGCTTAAAAAGCCGGTGTATCGCACGAAATTCTTCGAAGCCTGTTTACCCTACTACGCTCTTCGAGCTTCGAAGGGTTCTACCCCCGGCATTCATCCCAGTCTTGAAATACTTGGGGTTTTCTGGCGAAGTAGAATAAAAATCTTGTTTATGCTGTTTCAAAAACAGTAAAGTTTTACCCAAGATCACTCGAGTTTCGCTTGGGATAAAATTCCCACTGAGCGTTGTGTAAATAGACTTGTTTAGTTACGTGCTTGAGATTTGAGAAAGGAGAAATCAAGATGAAACGCATGGTATTGATTTCTTTATGCATGACAAGTTTTTTTACGCATGGCAATCTCCCTTTGCGCGGTCGAACTTATTTTAGTCCCCGTCCACAAGGTACTAATAGCGTAACGACACTGGTAGGCGTAACTCCTTATATTTATGATCCATATAGATGTTCCAATTGGAGTATGTGGACGCTGAACTTAGCTTATGTCACAGCATTCACCACCCATACCATTGCTCAATATTTTTTTGGGTATAATACGCTCAGATTTTCGGGAAGCATGGTTGCTGAGCGTCCAAATAATGACATTCTGGCTGATTATTTTGGATTAAGCCAGACGTTCGAAAGCACTGTTCTTATTGAACCAAGGCTACAAAATGTGGTGGCACAATTTCAGGGATATTTTGGTCTTGATGGGCTAGCAAAAGGACTCTATTTCAATATATATGCACCACTTACTTGGGTCCGCTCCGAATTAAAACTCAAAGAAACCGTGAATGCCACGGGCATTTTGACGCCCTATCCGGCAAATTATATGAGCAATGTCGCTATCCCGGCACCACTCATGTCCGTTGAGGAAGCATTCAAACGCACCGTACCTTTTGGTGATGTGCAAGAACCGCTCAGATTTGGCACTATTGCAGGTCCAAAAACACTCGTTCGCATTGCGGATGTGCATATGATTTTTGGTTGGAATTTTTTATTACAAGATAATGGCCATGTTGGTTTAAATATTCATGCGGTGGCCCCAACAGGAAATCGTTCACGTGCTGTTTACCTGTTTGAACCAATTGCAGGTAACGGTCATCACTGGGAGCTTGGCCTAGGTGCATCCGGGCACGTGCGAATCTGGGAAAAAGATGGCGACCAAGATTTGTGCCTCTATGTTGATGCCACTATCACTCATCTCTTTTCATCATTACAGCGTCGGTCTTTCGATCTGTGCAAAAATGGCTTTGGTAGTCGTTATATTTTGATCAAACAGTTTGATGGCAGCGGAGCATATATTCGATCTTCCTTGCCGGCAATTAATAGAACAACGCTTTTCTGCAATGTCTCACGCCCCGTGCAGGTTGATTTTACCATTATGTTTGGCTATAAACATTGCGATGTTAGTTTTGATTTTGGGTACAATGGCTGGATTGTGAGCAGAGAAAAATTGTGCCTGCGAGAAGGCATTCAACCAAATACCTACGGATTTAAAGGAATTCAAAATGTTACTCTCATGAGTGGCGCCGCAAGCCAAGCTACCGAAAGTACCGCGCGTCTGCATGGAACAAATTTTGCATTCCAGGCATTACTCACCGACAATCCATCACCAGTATTTATCAGCACGGCAGATATTAATGTACACTCAGGTGCAGCGCACATGGCCTTTACACACAAACTTTTTGCGCACCTTAATTATGCGTGGCAAGATATATGCTGGAATGCGGAACCATTCTTTGGCGGCGGCGGAGACGTAGAATTTGTCGGGGAAAAACCTCGCAATGATACACCAAATAAACCATTCATGGGACAGTGGAGCATCTGGATTAAAGCAGGACTTGTTTATTAGAGCTATCAGAAAATTAATTCTAAGCTCGCGAGACATGATATTGGCCCTATGTCATTTGACTGAGGAATAAGATGCGGCCAAAATTTCCATATATTGACATCAAGCTGCGAATGCCCGGTTTGTCATCCTGAACTTGTTTCAGGATCCACGCACCGACTTACCAATGGGTGGGCAGCGTAAGATTAGTTTTTATTAAAAATGTATCATTAGATAACTTTTCGGCTTTGTTAAAATCAGACTGATTGTGAGAGATGGATCCTGAAACAAGTTCAGGATGACAAACGAGTGGTTTATCATGCTTTCTTGAGAATGCTTGGAATTTTCGGATAAAATTCTTAATAATATCTATGACCAATACCATAGCCATAGCCATCAAGAGCATCACCTTCTGCCTGGACATCAATAGGTTTAATGAATTGATATAAATAATCGATGGCTTCTTCTACAGTTAGAAGATTATCAAGACCAGCATCATCAAGTTGGCTGAAGTAGGGAATTCCTCCAATTAACATATCGCGCGTATACCCAATCAAATCTCTTCTGATAGTTGAATCTTGGTCTTCCAGTGAGGCGAGCGATGTACCTCCATTGAGCTGTTCACTAGGAATACCTGTAAGTTCAGATATTCGGTGAAAAAATTTTTGTGCAAAATCAGCTCGACTTATTGTCACTGGTACACTGTAAATCAGATTAGTAGCAACTATAAGTCCACATCCTAAAATATTTAAATAACTTCTCATATACCATCCAAACCTTTCTTATACCTAGGATACCAAAAAACATTTCAACTTTTCAATTATATGATATCTATTGGCTTCCGATTACCTAATAAAAACACCTTATTTTAAGCAAAATCTTGCTTTTTATATTCAATATGAATTATTATAAATAATAGGTATACTTTAGATATTTAATAGTAAAGGAGAGTCCTCATGGTTATTCAAAATTATCGAAATTTCGTATGGTTTGCATGCGCTTATTTAATGAGCGTTGCATTAACTGCTCAAGCGACAGAATATCTCGTTCCTAAAGGAATGACCGAGTCTTTTATAAATCAAAAAAATTCTGATATTTTTATAGCTCCTGGCGATAATTATGGTTGGTTGCGCGTTGACGATCTTTCTGGACCTAAAGGATATGTTGCAGTACAACTAAAAAGTTCTGACGGCATAAATGCCGATCAACTTGAATATGTAGTTCTAGTTGCAAAAGACACAGCTGCCAAGGCGCCAAAAGGATTATATAGTTGGTCTGATGGAACAGTTCGTCCCGGCACAAGTAACCGGTATGCTACTTCAACTTTTTCTTACAACCCCCAAAAAGGATCTTTTCAAACAAAGACTGGCATTGCTTGGGATCCATCAAAAGAAAAATTCAATAACCCAACAAGCCTTCTAGATGGATTGCTTAAAAAATGGGGAATTTTCGTGCTTAATTAATATAAGTGCATTGGAAAAGACATTAAGGCAGGAAAAAAATCCTGCCTTATTTTATTTTGTTCTTATGCGTTGAACATAATCTATAACATCCTTGAGCGACGTCAGTTTTTCAGCATCTTCATCTTTAATTTCAATACCAAAAACTTCTTCCAATCGCATGACAATTTCAACCATATCCAGTGAATCCGCACCAAGTTCTTCAAAGGTCTGCTGTTCTTGCAAAGTAGTTTTATCACGATTCAATTTTTGCGCCACAATATCTAAAACATGTTTTGCCGTATCTGCTCTATCAAATGTTGCCATATAATTTACTCCGTTTGCTTATCACGTTCTGCAATAATCTCTTTTACCAACATAACATCAGCAGGTTTGCTGACACTTATAACTTTTTTATCAGGATATTTTGCCTGAACAACTGCACTCAAGCTACTACCAGGTCCAACTTCAAGAATAAGATCATAGTCTTGTAATGCTGTCATGACATTATCCCAACGCACCGGTTCTTCAATAGTTTTCATCACTTGCTCTCGCAGCTCTGATGCCTTCTGTAATTCATGACCATTGGTACAAGCCAGCAACGGCACTGCGATGTCTTTAAAATCTACTTTTTCTAAATACATTTTAAAGTTTTCAACTACATTCTGCATAAGCATAGAATGGAGCCCAATCTCGATTGGCACCACCTTAGCAACACCACTTTGTTCGCGAATATTTGCACGGATCTCTTCAACAGCTTGTGCATGGCCTGCAACCACAAAATTTTGTTGCGCATCGTAGATAGCAATTGAAATATGCAGACCGGCATTGCAGAACGCCTCGCACAATTTTTCAACCACATTTGATGCGACACCAGTCACGTGAATGCTCGAAAATTGCGCTGATGCCAACAGTTCTTGATATAATGCCGCATATTTATTGAGCAAGTACAATCCATCAGGGAAGTTTAGCCCACCAGCTGCATGCATGGCAGCGTATTCCCCTATACCATGTCCTGCAACCGCATCAGGCATAATGCCTTCTGCCTTAAGAATTTGTGCAATCGAACAACTAATTAAAAATAGAGAGGGATACGCGTGCACTGGTTTTGCTAGTTCAACATCAGATGATGCAAAACAAAGTTTGACGAAGTTTATAGGCAAACATCCCGAAGCTTCCTCAAAAAATTCTTGCATTATGCGAGATTCATCATACAACTCTTTGCCCATGCCAACAAATTGACTGCCATACTCAGGAAATAGCATGCATATTTTCATACCCAACCCTTGCGTTTTTGCACATGATTAGATCTGTATCACAATGTTGCAATAAACTTTTGTAAGCGCATGATGCTTTCCTGTTTTCCTAATAATGCGAGAAGTTCAAAAATTCCAGGGCTTGCGCTTATCCCTGTCAATGCTATCCGAATTGGTTGAGCTAATGCAACTAATTTAATATCAAGCTGTTTAGCCAAATTTTTTATTTCAGTGGTTAAAACATCTGGCTTAAAATCGCGCGTCATTTCAAGCACACCAACAAGTTGTTCGAGATATGATTTTGTTGCTGGTGTAACCGATGTTGCTAATGCTTGCTCATCATAATGCGCAGGACCATCATGCAGGGCTTTTAACTCTTTAGCGAGAGACCCCACCGTTGTCACACGTTCTTTATACAAATCGATCAGTGCAAGCAAAGATTCTTGCGACCATTTTGGCAGTTCCATTTGAACATTAAAACCGACATCATGCTGCATAATCTGTAACAGATCTTGTGCCGAGCGCTTGCGCATATACATGCTATTCATCCAGGCAAGTTTGTTCGGATCAAAAATGGCACCCTTTTTTCCGACCTGCTCAAGGGAAAAATAGGAGATAAGTTCTTGCTGCGTAAAAATTTCCTGATCGCCATGTGACCAACCAAGACGAACTAAATAGTTGCACAACGCATCAGGCAAATAACCAGCAGATTTATACTCAAGAACAGAAGTTGCAGCATTTCGTTTGCTTAACTTGGTGCCATCTGGTCCCAAAATCATCGGCAAATGCGCAAATTGCGGCATAGGATATTCACATGCTTCATATAATAAAATCTGTTTTGGAGTATTTGAAATGTGTTCTTCACCGCGAATGACTTGGGTGATGCGCATAAAAGCATCATCAAGGACGACCACAAAATTGTACATTGGTGTGCCGTCAGAACGCACAATAATAAAATCATCAAGCTGATCTGGCTCGACAGTGATAGGCCCGCGAATTACATCATGAAACGTAATTGCTTTTTGGTTATCAGGAATTTTGAAGCGAATCGAAAATGGTTTACTCAAATCTTGTTGCGCCTGAGTTAATGATCGACAACGACCATCATATTTGTAAAATCCTTGATCACTATCACCATCCTCTTTTTGCGGTGGACAATAACAGGGGTAAGCGCGCCCCTGCTCAAGTAATTTCTGTGCCATGGCACGATGTTCATTAATTCGTTCGGACTGAATAACAAGAGGCAGATCATACGTAATGCCCGCCCATGCAAGAGAAGCAAGCTGTGATTCCATATATTCACGTTTAGAACGGGTAACATCAGTGTCTTCTACGCGCAAGAAAAATT
>Ga0207124_1008_pt1 | contig 69082 bp, 68 predicted proteins | sample Alteio_BWMinHeat_37_FD_153506 | JGI IMG/M metagenome (GOLD analysis project Ga0207124, IMG submission 153506) | Enriched cells from forest soil in Barre Woods Harvard Forest LTER site, Petersham, Massachusetts, United States -... | ecosystem: Environmental > Terrestrial > Soil > Temperate forest >... | reverse complement strand
TTTGAGAATGCTAAAACCAGTAACGTGAAATCCCGGATCGATCCCCAAAATAACCATATTCTTCCTTTTTTTTATAGTAACAAAAAAGCGCCGAGTTATTCGGCGCTTTTTATTCTACTTCGCCAGAAAATCCCCAAGTCTTTTAAGACTGGGGGATGAATGGCAGGGTAGAACCCTTCGAAGCTCGCAGAGCGTAGTAGGGTAAAACATCATGGCTTCGAAGAATTTCGCACGATACACAGGTTTTAAGCCAGTGAGTGCTTCATTAGTAGCAGTTTTAATCTCGTTGATCAAGCAACTCGTTCACCAGAGGTGATAGAGGATAGCGATAATCACGCGAGAGCGCTAACTCTTCTTCCAATACTTGATCAAGTGGCAGCACCACCATCAAATTATCCGAAGCTTGCGTGATGGTATCACTTGCACGGATCACCAAATGATCTTCGTTAACGCAGGCTCTAATTGCAGCACGAAACTCTTCAAGCGTGTGCACAGAGTCCCCGTTAATGGCACGTATTACGATGCCTGGCGACAATACTCGTGCATTGTAGAGTTGTGAGTTATGGAAAATATGGGTAATAATGAGGACCGGATCCGATTGTTTACCAATTTCAAGATAACGCAGCAAGCCAGGCGCATGCTTCACTAATAAATCGATGTGATTGGTACTCAATTCGCTGACCACCATACCACCAAAGATTTCACAATCGATCGTTTCATATCCCGGATAGATTTTACGAATTGCTGGCTGCTCTAAATGTCCGATTTTGCTCACGACTTCAATACGTTCACCATCGCGGTACAATACGATATTTACATCATCATCAAGCTTTAAGCGAGAAACATAATCGATAACCGATATTTTGTCTTCACTCCAGGCAACGCCCATCTCACCATACACATCAAGACGATGGCCGTTGATTTCATAGATCATATCACCACGTCGAACGCCCGCTTTGTACAGAGGACTATTTTTAATGATTTCAACTACATAGCAGCCACCAGGTAGTGGATTGCCAAGATATTCGGTGAGACTTTCGGTAGCATTGCTCGTCATTAATCCAAGAAATGGTTTGCGTAGTAGCTTAATTTTATACATGTCAGGCAATATGACGCGTAGCTCATTAATCGGAATCGCATAGCCAACATTTTGTGCTTGCATAAAGCCTTCCGTATTAATACCTATCACTTCGCCATGTATGTTCAGGAGCGGACCGCCTGAACTCCCAGGATTTATCGGTGCACTAATTTGCAACATGTCGCGCTCGTGTCCACTCACAACACCCGTCGTACTTTTGAGTGACTGTTGTGCAAGTGGATAACCCAGTGCCATGACTTCATCTGAGCGGCGTACCGCATCAGAATCACCAAAAGGTAAAAAAGGTATTTTTCCCAGAGCTTGTTGTATAGTTTGTTGATCTTCTTCTGATACGCGCAGTAAAGCAATATCACGCTCAGGGCAAATACAGATAAGTTCAGCTTTGATAAATCGTTTGCCAAGGGAGGGAATCTGAATGTAAATACCTACTGCTTGATTCACCACATGTGCATTGGTGACAAAATCACCTTGATCATTAATGAAGAAGCCGCTACCGCACGCACCCTTTTGTTCCGGTGCTTCATACGGTCGTAGAACATCAATTTCAGCAATGTGTACAAAAATTTGGACAACCGTATCACGAATGCGTTCTTGCACAGGGCGCCACGGTTGTCGCCGAATAGCATGTGCGGCTTCGATATTTATAATCTCATTAGTTCTTCCATCTGCTATTACTGGAACAGCGCTTAGCAAGCTAACCAGGGCAGCAATTTTCTTCATGCGTAATCCTTATTTTTAATTTAAGAACACTATTACTACTCAAAAATTTTTTTAACCATGCAGATTGTAACCAGCTTTACTCTCCCACAATGCATGCGTTCCTTTTGCAACGAGGCCTGAAATAATAAACACTGCAGTCATACACAATAAAAAATCTCCTTTTTTGCGAAATAACTGCTTCTTTATCATGTTTGACTCCACGAATTATTGAGAGTGATAAAATTTTTTTTATTTAAATTCTTGTTCTGCGTCTTCAAATCGCGTCAAATCGCGCGCAAAATGAAGATATACGGTTCCGGTAGGTCCGTTGCGCTGTTTGCCGATAATGAGTTCAGCTATAGCTGGATTCTCGGTTTCTGGATTATACACCACATCGCGATATAAAAACATAATAACATCAGCATCTTGTTCAATAGCGCCTGATTCTCGCAAGTCTGATAAAATTGGACGTTTATCCATACGACTATCCACGGCACGCGAAAGCTGTGACAATGCCACAATAGGGATGTTAAGTTCTTTAGCGAGTGCTTTCAATGAGCGGGATATTTCTGAAACTTCTTGATGCCGATTTTCATGACGTTTCGTTGAATGCAAAAGCTGCAGATAATCGATAACTAAAATCTGCAGGTTATGCTCCATTTTTAACTTTCGTGCTTTTCCACGCAGATCATTAATATTGAGCATAGCTGTATCATCGATGAATACTTTTCGTTCGGCAAGACGTGCCGCAACGTTTGTCAGTTCAATCCATTCTTGAGATGTGATCGTCGCATTACGAATATTATGGTGCGCAATGCCCGATTCACTGGACAATAAGCGCAAGGTTAATTGTTCTGCAGCCATTTCAAGAGAAAAGAAACCAACGGTCGTCCCAATCTCTGCAGCGTGGCAAGCAATATTTAATGCCAATGCGGTTTTTCCCATGGAAGGTCGGGCTGCAAGAACAATCAAATCGCCGGGCTGAAATCCCGAAGTGAGTTCATCAAGTTTTTTAAGGCCAGTCGGAATTCCGGTAATGCCCTTGCTGTGGCTTTTAATATCAGATAAATGTTGAAATGTTTTTTTGAGCCAGATGTTGAGTTGCACAAAGGTCTGGTTGGTACGCTTGTTAGAAATCTGAAAGATAGTTTTTTCAGCTTGGTCAAGCACGTTGACGATGTTGTCATCATCTTGCGTATAACAACTGCTAATAATTGACGTTGCCGACCCAATAAGCTGTCGCAACACAGCTTTTTCTCGGATAAGTTGCATATGTTGGGTGAGTAAACCCAGGGCGGGAATATCTTCTTGCAAGGAGAGCAGATAGACTGTTCCGCCCACCGCATCAAGCTTACCTTTTTTTACGAGCTCATCTTGCAAGGTGACAATATCAACACGTTTGAATTTTTGAGAAACTTCAAGAATAGTTTCATAAATGGTGCGATGCGCGTAACTGTAAAAGTCTTCTGGTGCTAACAACTCTGCAACCTGCGCAACATTATCATCATTGAGGAGCAATGCTCCTAGTACGGAGCGTTCTGCTTCTAGACTTGCAGGCAGGCTTTTACCAAGCACCCGTTCGGTGTCAAGCCCGTGCGATGATGAATTTTGTTCTTTGGGTTGCATGATGTAAAAGCTTGCCTTTTTTTTGACTTGATTATTCAGGAAGACTTTGATGATGTTATTGTCATCCTGAACTTGTGCTCATCAATTAAATATAGAACCTTTGGTGTAGCAATTTTATGAGCAGCTACTGAAACACTCAAATAGCTTCAGGAATAACTTTGAGGGTAAGCGATGGCTTCAAGCGCGAAGACAAAATAATGGTAACTTCGAAGGTGCCCTTTTCCTTTATCGCTTTGCTCAGCTCGATTTGGCTTTTGCTTACCTTGATGCCCTTCTCGGCCAATAAGTCGACAATTTCCAATGGACTTACGGCACCGTAGAGCTTACCATCATCATGAATTTTACGTTTTAACGTGAGTTGAAGAGCCTTAATGCGTTCCGCAAGCATAGAGGTTTGGCTTGCCACTACGTCTTTTTTGCGCTCCACATTCTTGAATTTTTCAACATAGGTTGCTTCGTTGGCAGCGGTAATTTCAACACCAAGCTTTCTTGGCAAAATATAGTTGCGGCCATACCCTTCAGAAACCTTAATGACGTCTCCTGCCATACCAACTTTAACGATATCCTTTAGAAGGAAAATTTTCATGCGGCACCTTTCATCTGAATTGATAGCATTTGGGAAATTAGTAGATACGGTTATTATAACTCAAAAAAAAGGGCTTGAAAACTTAATTAAGCATATCGCCATTGCTCAATTTTGGCGTAATTTTTTTCACTAAAAGATAGCAAGCATCCCAGTTTGACACATGGCTGTCCATCACCTGACAGGACCGCATTAAGATGATACTGTCGGTTTTTGGCAAAATCAGGTTCTTTACCAATCTTTATGACTCCTTGATACGTATGATTTTGCAGATAACAAGGTCCCAGCTGCACCTCAATAGGATGAGTTTCCAAGGGACTCATTGCTAACTCCAAACGATGCTCTTTGCAGAAAGCAACACCCCACTCTAGCATGGCTTGCCCGAGTCTGTTCTGCTGCTCAAGCCGCAGGCGCGTGGCCACAAGGTCCTGCATAATGGCTGATCCTGTACCCAGCTTAACAACGAGCCAAAGCACAATGCTCATACCAATCAGAACAGTGAGCATTGCTGAGCCTTTTGCTATAAATATCATGCGACTTCCCGATTACGTAATGATACGGTCCACTGGAATGGTGCTGCCGCTGTAAATTTCAATGCACAGCTACAGCGAACGCACTGCTTGTTATCAGCTGAGAATTCCGGCCGGAGCGAAAATTGTTCAACGTGCTGAGCTACCATAGTTTTATTTGAGGAGATCCATCGGTGCTGGTCAAAATCATACATACCTTGGACTTTCATAAGATTGTTCTTCTCAATAAACCAACCTATATGCGTTTGCTCATCGATAGTCCATATGAGACCCGTTGCGTCGCGCGCATGCCACCGGTCTGCTGCAGGATGAGCTTGCATGACATCACGATGCAGCATAGTTTGGACAACTAATCCTTGTAGTGCGTTCTGCATGCCTTTCTCTTGCTTGCTCAATTGTTGGTGGGTGATAACAAGAAACTGCATGGAATATGCCATGAGCAGAGTAACGGCCGCACAATAGACAAGATATTCAACTATTGATCCAGTCATGATTATGTAACCCTAGCGTGATTATAACCAACTATGAACTCTCGCTCGCTGTGACGATACACATCAGGCCATGGCACCGTTACTTTGAGCCAGGTGAATGAATTAATGGTACGAGGATTAAATGGTGCATGTACTATATTCACAGGCATAGCAAGCGGTGCGATGCCCATGTCTGATTTATTGCTCAAAGTTCGACTATCACCCTTTTCAAAATTCTCCATGAGCGCATTCATCACGGCAAGTTGTTGAGCTAAACTTTGTTGCACCAACGATCGATTGCCATAAAAGTGCATTATCATACCGATACTGAGCATGAGTACAGCGATAGCGCCGAGCACTTCGAACAGCAAAAAACCTTGCTTGTTGTGTCTAAAATAGTGCAAAGTGCAACAAAAGTTTTTCATAAAAAATAGATCTCTTACTAGCATAGGTATATACTATTTCAGCTAACCATGATATATGGTCTAATTACCATATAGCTCAAGAAGAACAGTTATCACAAGATTTTGTATAGAGGATTTTATGAATATAGTTGCAATTCTGCGTAAAACACTTTTTATACTGCTTGGCATCTGTGCATTTAATAGTCCACATATGCATGCACAAAAAGCATTGCCCTTTGAAATATCAGAAGAAGATCTCAGAAAAGCGGAAGCTGAAATTGAACAATTCAGGGCAAGTCTGTCGGCAGATGAACGCGCGAAATTCGACAATGATGTTGCAGAACTAACCCACGCTTTAGAAACCATGTCAGAAAAAGAGTTGGAAGAATTTTTTAAAGAGCTTGAAAAACAACAGGCAGAACCAACAAAACCAGCGGTAACCGCACCACCTGTGGCACGACCAGAACCGATAAAACCTGTTGAAGAACCAATATTGCCGTCCATAAAAAAAGGTGAAACGAAGCCACTCGAACAACTTCTTGCTAGCATTATATTGCGCATTGAAAGCTTCCTCGTAAAAATAACCGCATTGCCCGATTTTGAACGCAAAGTTGTTTCATGGCAAGAGAGTGGAAAAATTACTAAAAGAGAGAAGCTCATCGACTGGGATGACTTGCAACATGAAATTCTGGTATTAGAACAAAAACTTCATAAGCTGAGCGATAAAGATTCTAAGACAAAAGATTTTAAATATCTGTATGATCTTATCGAAGACAAAGCGCTTATTGAAAAACTCAATAATCTCAATAGCGCTCTCACCAGCTATGAAGCAAATATCATTATCGATACCTCAAACTCTACGCAGCCAGCAAGCAAAGCAGCAAAGGCAGCAATTCGCAAAGTACTCGACACTCTTATCAAAGCGATATACACCGACAAACTTGGTGATAGTATCGACAAGCTCATCGAAAAATATGAGCCTACGGCTAAAAAAATTAGAGAATATGAAGAAAAGAAAGAAAAAGAAGCAATAGAAGCAGGAAAACGTCCAAAAACTGGAGAATTTAAAGAAGTAGGCAAACGCGAGCAACCGCCAGTTTTTAAAGAAACTCCTACAACACCTCAAGAAAAATCATCATCTGGTTATATTCCGACTCCATCAACAGGCTTTGGGCCATCGGCTCCTTCTATAAGTGGGCCTTCCGCCCCAACGGAAGCTCCTAAAGGTCCGGGAGCTGGAGCCCCTACACCAGGCGCTGGAAAACCGGAAAAAGAAAAAGGCGGCGAAGAAAAATCTGGCACTGGCAAAGCAGAAAGCCCGAAAGAAGGAAAAGGAGAAGTTAAGTTAGAACCAGAAGCTCTGGGCAAAGGACAGCCAAAAAAAGAAGAGAAACCTGTGGATGTTAACACCATGTATCGTTTAGTACGAGACATCGCTAAACAACTCGAAGCTATTAAAGCCATAATTACTGGCTCTAAGACCGAAGAAGGCAAAGATAAAATAAGTGAAAAATGGCGATCATTGTTGCAAAATATGCAAAATGGTTCGACTCAAATAGATTTGGCGCTCCATAATCAAGCAAAACAAATGATGGAAGCAATCAATAAACTTAAAGATAAAGCCACAAAACTTAAGGAAGGCTTTGCCAGACTTGATAGCGACACCAAAAAAGGAATCGCCGAAGAACTAAAAGAACTCTATGACGAGAATAAAGCGAGCATCGAAGAATTCAGTAAACACTTTGGCCCGATACAGATGGCATGGGCTAACGATCCAAATAGCTTTCAAAATCGCAACATACGGTATTTGTTCCTTGGAGATATTGAATCAAAATCGCTGGCATCAGCTGAATATCAAGCAAAGGAACCTGTCGATCTGTTCAAATTAAATTATAATCTTAATGATGCAATGAATATCATAAAGTCACTTGGCAAGAAATAATCACACATAAAAAAGGCCCTGCTACATCGGCAGGGCCTTTTTTTATGCGAAGTTTTGTTATTTCACAATTGCTTGGCACCGTTTACATAAATGAAATTCATTGGTTGTTTCTTCCCATTGCCAGCAACGTGGACATTTTTCTCCACGAGCATGCTCTGCACGCACCCACATGCCCGTAAGTTCCGATTCTTCCAGTCCTTGAGCACTTTCCACAAACTCAACTTGTGAGACAATGAGAAACTCTTTGAAAAATGCTTCGCGTGTTTGCGCAGATCGCTTGAGCGTTGCAAAAAATTCGTTAAGGACGCTCAGAGCATCGTGCTTCATATCAAAATAGATCGTCAAACGAGCTTCGAGTGAATGTTTGATAAGTCCGCGCTCGCGTTGCACTTCAATTGCTTTTAATAATGCTGAACGCGCTTCTTTGAGCACATGCCATTGTGCGTCGCGTTCCCTGACAAATTTTTTAGCATCAAATTCAAGAACAGGTTCAATGTTGACCGCATATGCTTGCAGATCAAAATCTTCTTTGAGATGTGCATAATATTCACCTAATAATTGCCACACGTCAGGTAAGGTGGTGAATTTCTGCAAATGAATTGATTCAGTTTTGTCTTTTTGAAAATGATCAGAAAGTTGTTCAGCAGTGAATGACATGATTGGTGCCATCAGACGTGTCAGAGTATCGAGCATATACCAACATACGGTTTGTGCAGATCGTCGGGCATGACCATCCGCCTTTTCGGTGTACAAACGATCTTTGATAATATCCAAATAAAATGCGCTAAGCTCTACTGCGCTATAATCAGCAAGGGTGTGAAACACGCCAGTAAAGTCAAAATCATTATATTTTTTAAGAATTTCATGATTAAGTCTAAATAGTTGTTCGAGCGCATATTGATCAAGCATAGGCAGCTCATTGAGCGCAACTGCATCTTTAGTGTGATCATAATCGTAGAGATTTGAAAGCAAGAATCGACACGTGTTGCGAACCTTTCTAAATACTTCTTGCACGTTCTGCAACAAGATATCAGAAACTATCGCTTCACCTTCACAGTCGATGCTCGAAGCCCACAAACGCAATCCATCAGTGCCAATCTTGTTGATAAGTTCTTGTGGCGCCACCACATTGCCCAATGATTTGGACATCTTTCTGCCCTTATCATCAACGGTAAATCCATGCGTCATTATGATGCGCATAGGCGGCTCACCTTCTAGCACCATGCCTGTCAATAGCGAACTTTGGAACCAAGCCCTATGCTGGTCTTTTCCTTCCAAATACATATCGGCTGGAAATGCGAGTTCTTTATTCTGCAAAAGCACCGCATAATGGCTGACGCCTGATTCAAACCATACATCAAGAATATCCAACTCTTTTACCCACGTACCCTGCTTGTTACACGCTGGACAGGTACTTGGGACATTCAATTCTTGCAGGGTAACTTTGTCCCAATATTCTATGCCGTGCTCCTCTACCTTGTCGGCAACCTCATTAACAAACTCTTGGGTAATGTAGGAGGTGTCACAGTTGGTGCATAATAATGCAGGAATTGGCACGCCCCATACGCGCTGACGCGATAAGCACCATTCAAGTCTCCCCTCAAGCGTTGCGCTCAGGCGATGCTCTGATTTTGCCGGTATCATCTTTATGCCGGGAATTGCTTCAAGGGCTTTTTCTTTTAAGTTATGTTTTTCAAGATCGCAAAACCATTGCTTGGTAGCACGGAATATCAAAGCATTGTGGCATCGCCAACAATGGGGATACGCATGTCGAATGCTCGTTTTAAAAAATAAATTACCAACTTCTGCTAATTTTTTAATGGCCCAAATATTACCATCGGCAACCGACATGCCCTTCAGTTCTGCGGGGACAATGCCTTGGTCGTATTTGCCATCCGTTGTGATAGGCGAAAAGATTTCAAGATTATTTTTTACCCCAATCAGATAGTCTTCTGGTCCACAACCTGGCGCGCAATGCACAAAAGCCGTCCCATCTTCCAAGGAGACGGAATTTTCAAGCAAGATTGGCACTTCAAGTTTTTCAATAAAAGGATGGTGCGCCTTAGCGCCTTGTAACAGATTTGAATTAAATTCAGCTACGATAGTTGCCGTCTGACCAACAGTATGAGCGATTTTGGCTACCAACTCTTTAGCAACCACAAGATACTGATCTTCGATTTTGATTACGGCATACATAGTATCAGGTTTTGCCGTCACCGCACGATTGAGTGGCAATGTCCATGGGGTTGTTGTCCAAATGAGTAAGCTAACTTGATTGCCAGCAAGTTGAGGCGCTATTTTGGCAATTGTCGCTTGCGCTAACGAAAATTTCACATAAATTGAGGGATCTTTGCGCTCCTGGTGCTCAATCTCAGCGGAAGCAAGTACCGTTTGATCAGAGGGACACCATGGCACAGTTTTATTTTTTCGCTCAATATAGCCGTGGGCAATAAAATCACCAAAGGCGCGCAAAATATTTGCTTCATAGTCAAAGTACATAGTTGCATAGGGGTGATCCCAGTCCATGATAACGCCCAGATCTTTACGTTCTTGGCGTTGCACGTTAATCCAGTGGGTAGCATATGCGCGACACTTTTTTTTGAGCTCTTCTCCCGTAAGCCCTGGATTTTCTTGCGTCACTTTGAGTTCGATTGGCAATCCATGGCAATCCCAGCCTGGGGTAACTGGTACATGTTTGCCAAACATGCGTTGTGATTTGGTAACAATATCTTTCAAAATATTATTGTAGGCATGACCTAAGTGTAGATGGCCATTGGCATAGGGCGGACCGTCATGCAGAATAAACTTTTTATTACCTTCGTGCTTCTTGAATGCTTTATTATAGAGATCTTCTGATTCCCAGCGTGCAAGCATGGAAGGATCATCGACTTTTGCATTAGGCCGAATAGGGAAATCGGTGGTTGGTAAATTGAGGGTGTTTTTAAAACTTACTTTAGTGTCTTGAGATTCTGCCATGGCTTGTTCCTTGCCTAGGATTATTGATTATTTTTGGTCATCTCCAAGTATACCCGGCAATCGATCTTTGGCCAAATCACGTAAAAAACAGAATTACTCATATAAATTAAACTTTTTCACCACGGTTTTTCCAAAGTCACCTAATTGATAACCCCGAACCTTTGTAGCCACATTGTACATTTTGGGATCTAAAATGTATTGGTGACCTTCTTCCTTCTGCTCGGTGCCAACCTTGTGCATAATAGGCGATACAAAAATAAGCTTGTATGTTCCACCTGCGATATTATGCGTTAAAATTTGTTCAAATTGCCCAGGTAATGTATGCAGACTTCCCGTTCCCGCTTCTTTTTCATAATATTCTAAACATAATTCTTCATCACTTCTGCCATCAAATCCAAATTCTAGATAGGGACACGCTACATCTCCGGCCCGACCTTGGTAGATAGGATATTTCCAGCGCTGTTTTACATCGATGGTAGCAGTAAAATCCCTGAGCTTTCCGTGAATATGGCCCAGAAGTCCTGCCAATGCTAATGAATTTTCAGCTCTTTTTAAATCTTTTGTTTGTTTGAATTTTTGTGCATCCCGTGCGTCATTGAGAAATTGCGCAAGCACAAGAATTGAATACCCAAGATTTAATGCGTCATCTGTACTTTTTGTAGTATTTGGCACTTGAACATGGGCATGCAACAGTGAGGCTAGCCAATTAATTTTTGAAGGATCATCATTTTTTGCGAGCACTTTGACAGGAGCATGTGTTGCTTCTTCCTTTACATCACTAAAATCGCTGTGTTGAGCACACCAAATAGCCATCGCAAGCATGTGGCGTACTAGGGGATATGTTTCATCGACCGTTTTAAAACTGCCGATTGCATGCTCCCAATCATCGAGATCTTGTGTAATAGTTTTGTGATCACGCACCGCCTGTGCAACACCCATAACACAACTTAGCAAAATAATATGCTTGTACATTTTCATGCTGTTTCCTTCCTAGATACATGCTATACTCTGCGTAATACTATGCAGAACTATAGGTGATCTTGATATGATTTTCAACAAAAAAATAGGCATTTGGGGATTTGGCGTCGTAGGAAAAGCAGCATGTACCTATTTGTATCCCCATGCCGCATCGTTAGAAGTTCTTGAAGCAAAAGAACCAACTATTTCCGACCAAAAACTATTGCAAGAAAAAAATATCCCGCTTTATAAGCAAGAAAATTACCTTGCCACATTCCTCGAACATAACGATTACATTTTAGCAAGTCCAGGCATTGATTTGCGGCCTTATGCTGCATATGCACATAAATGGATCACCGAACTCGATGTACTCCAAGAGTTTTTTAAAAAACCAATTATCGCCGTCACAGGCAGTGTTGGAAAAACAAGTGTTACCAGCATGCTATCGCAGCTCATGCAGCATGGACCAGTGAGATGGTATACCGGTGGCAATATTGGTGCAGGTATGCTCGAGCTACTTGCTAACCGCGATGAATTTGATGCAGCATTGCTAGAAGTCTCGAGCTTTCAGCTTGAGCAATGTCGCACCTTTGGTCCCGATCTAGCTATTTGGACTACGTTTTATCCCAATCATCTTGACCGGCATGGAAGTTTGCAAAACTATTTCGACGCAAAATTCACAATGATTAAACATCAAACAGCATCGCAGATTGCACTAGTGCCTATCACCCTTCTGCCCCATATACAGCATAAAACCATCCAATCTCAACTCTGTTTTTTTAGTGCACAAAAGATTTCTGCCACTCAACGTAACGAACTTTCACCCTGTCGTGTGTTTTGTTTAGAAGAGAATAACATCGTGTTGTACCACCAAGGTGTGCGAACGGAAATTTTTGGGGATCGGCTACCAGCCATGAGTTTTAAGGAAAACTGGCTGATGGTAATCAGCACATTGTTTCTTATTCATGATTTTTTTGCTATGCCGCAGTATGTTAACAGAATTTACGCGTTATGCGACGCAATAACATTACCTGAGCATCGGCTTGAGAAAGTAGCGATGTATCATATTCCCGCTCATGGTGAGTGCCCGAGCGCAAGCGAGGGTGTATCGAACCACACGAATGGTTCGACTAGGCTCACCACGAACGGTGTGGTTATTTACAATGACTCAAAATCCACCACCATCGAATCCACATTAGCTGCCGTGCAACAATTGCAGGGGGGATCGCCTATCACAATTTTTTTGGGCGGACTCAGCAAAGGTGTTAACCGTGAGCCATTGATTAAGGCGTTGAAAGATAAGGTTGTAGCTATATATTGTTTTGGTAAAGAAGCAGAACAACTTAAAAGTTGGGCTGATGGGTCAGAAATTTCTGCATGGAGCTTTGCCAATCTTGATGAGGCAGTTGCGGCGTGCATACAAAACACAAAAGAACCCGCACAGATTTTATTTTCTCCTGCGGGTTCAAGCTATGATTTGTTTAAGAATTATATTGAACGGGGAACACGATTTAAGGAATTGGTAAAAAAGCATTATTTTTGCGATTGATCAGTTACGCGCAAATCACTAATGTCATCAGAAATTTCTTTCATCGCTTCGGCTTCCAGTTTTTGTATATGCGCGTCATTTGTTTTCTTCATCTTTTGCAGCATCTCTTTATTCACTTTGTTGTTCTCTAATAACTGGTCAAACTTCTCAGTCCGCTGACCAAACATAATTGCCGCCCATTCGAGGTTGTGAATGTTGGTCTCGGCTTTTTCTATCAACATATCCAAATTCCTGCCAAATTCGATGTTAGCTCTAAGTTGTCGTGCAAGATATTGGCCCTGGGTATATTTTGGTGTTTTTGTATAGGGGTGCGAAGCACTTGATGTTGTTCTCTCTCTTTTTATTTTGCCAGCAAAATTTTCATGAATAGCACATACACTAACCAATATCACGAATATTTGGTGCGTGTGTAGCTTCATCTGCCCCGCCTTCTAAAAATTCGATCATTCCTCTTTAGAATCATCAGAGTCGTCGAGCAATTTTGCTGGATCAAGTGCTAATTCTAACAATCGGCTTTCCAACTCTCGTTGATGCTCTACATTAGAACGTAGCATATGTTCGAGTAGATTTTGAAAGAGTATATTGTTAATAATCCATTGATCATAATTGCTCAGTTCACTTGTGCCTTGGGCAATCAGCGCCAAATTTCGCGATTTTGTAAATGCTTTATCCCTCGCAATTTGTTCAGTCAAACTTACTCTGCGAGTTTGTGTCGTATGTTGAAGATCTTGAATTATCGAGCTTGTTTTGCGCAGCATTTTTTCTAATTTATCTGCGTAGTCGATTCTATCGGTAAGCTCCGCTTGCAGTTTCTGCGCGTGGGATTCAATTCTGGTGATATCATAGGGCTGATAACCTGTTTTTATTTTTTCTCTCTTAATTTTTCCGGCAGATAGGTGAGACGCAAAAAAGACACTAACGATGATCGTCAACACATTGCGCATGCATTTGTTCATGTGAAAATCCTTGATACAAAAAGGTTGCAGTTACTTTTTCGTAAGGTTAGTAGCAGTTTTTGGCTTTAATAGTTCCGCTCGTATGGTTTTTTTTGCTTCTTCGTCACTCACTGGTAAAACCATTTGTCTTTTTAGTTCAGTAAGCTGCTTTTGGACTTTGCTTGTTGTGGCAGTTTCAATTTTTTGCGCCCACATCGCTGTACGTTGCTCTTTAGTTGGCGCGTTACGTTTCTTCTGATGTTTTTCTTCGCGTCGTTTGACTCTCATTGCAAGATCGTGCTCTAATCCTGCTCGTTGGCGTTGAATTGGGGTAGGTACAATTTTTTCTAACGGCATGTCTTTGGTTGGGTGCAAAAGCCTTTCTTCGCTTTCATGCTCCCGTTTCTGTTCATGCTTTCTCCACTGAGACCCAACAACATTACTTGTTATTAAATTCATCCGATCATTAGTCGTTAATGCAGACATTGCTAATTGCTTAGCCTCATTTTCTAGCATGACGTCTACTGCTTTAAACCCGCTTACCACCTTCATATTTCTTTGTATTATTTGGTCTTGCAATTTATTATTAAGTGCTTGCAAATGACTTTCAACGAGCTCGTGTAATTTTTTGAACTGATCTTGTATATTCCTATCCAGTGATTGTAATTGGCCTTTAGCCATATCACTGCCTGTAGTGACGTGCTGCCTTAAATCAGTGAGTAGCTTACCAATGAATTCTCCTGCGTCTTTATCGATGGTGGCTTTATTTGAATCGACATATGCAGTAAACCCATCGACAATATTTGATACACCATAGGTCGTTATCAACTCATGCAGGCTGCGTACAATTAATCCGGCAGGAATGCCTTTTTTGACTGCTTCTTCAAGCTCTGCAACATCATTACCACCGACCGCTCGCAATATGCTTGCCATAACACCGTCATTTTTTAGCTCATTTTCAGCAAAGGAAATAGCAGAAGCTTGCTTGTGAAGGGCAACTTTCTTAGCAGCAGCAACCAATGGTTTTTCTTCGAACCTTTGGGCGCTCGATTGTTGCAACTGTAGATCGCCAGGAATTTTTTGAACTTTTTCGGTTATTAAGTTTTGCCCCTGCTTAAGGAGTCCACTCGTTTGCTCGGTAACGTGCGTGGAAACATCAGCCAATAAAGCTTTGCTCCCGTCTACAACATCATGTGTTTGTTGAGCGAGAGAATCAGAAACGTCAGTCGATAACTGCTGGCCCCGTTGAGCCAAATTGCTGAGTTGTCCCAGCAACGAAACGCCTTTATTACCATAGTATTGTTCGGGTTTCAACAATTCCGGGATTCTACTAAGATAGCGCGCAACCATGCTATACGTATCTGCATTATCCAAACGTGATGATTGACGTAAGGATTGAATTGATTTCATAAATTCGTGATTAAATCCTCTGTGCCAATAAAGTTCTTTATTTAAGGTCTTTTCTTCTTGATGTACACATTTAGAACGCACACCTGCATAAAATCGATCTTTCAACGCGCAAAATTTTGTAGGAAGATGTAAGGGATCTGGCTGAAAACCACTAAAAATATAGCTCAACCATCCACCTACTGATGATTGGTGTTCGAAAAATTTTTTATATTGAGACTCAGGATCTGTTGCTAGTTCATCAAGTAAATGCTTTGTGTCACGCATAATAGCTTTATACTCTTCATCTAACTCATATTCTTGCTCAATAAAAGATTCGATTGTTTTGAATTCACTCAAAAGATTATCGACAGGTTGTTTAAGTAAGGTATTCATAAACTGATTCTTGCCAAGTCCCTGCTTATGCGCTCTCATAACAGCGAGCATGCTATTTTCAAACTTGTTAAATAATGACGTGTTATGAAATTGAGCATCAAGCAATAGTGCCATCATGCGACGAGAATGATCAAATCGTTTTTGATCAGAACTTTCAAGGGTTGTTTGAATGAATTGCAGTGCTGTTGCAATGTCTTCTGTTTGCCAGCCAAGATCTTTGTAAATAGTGCTTATTGTTGCTAACGATTCTATAGATTTTTTTTGGTCCCATGAATATAACGCATTATGCAAATCGCCGATAGCATCACTTATATGCTCCCCCGCCTTTTTTTGAACAGGAGATTCCATGGCCGATACGGGCAAGCCCACAGCCATGCTTACTAACAATCCTAATACTTTAATTCTCTGAAACATACCTAATACCTCCAATAAACATACTACCCATATAGCTTACCATAAATTTGCAGATTGTCAATTTATAGCAGCTATTCTCCTGTTTTCTTCCTGTAAGCTACTATTAGACTAACAACGAAGGCCTCCTTTAAAAGGAGGCCTTCGTTACTATACCATATTTTCCGTATAAACTCTTAGACACCAGGCATTTTCTATTTCTGTTTTTTCTTCAATTCTTGGATGATCGCGACTAAACTTTCATCATTGCTTACGGTCGCCGCTCCAAGCATTCCATTTAATTTTTTGAAAATAGCTGCTAAATCTTCATTGCGTGGAGTTTTAGGTATTGGTCGCAGGAATAATAAAAAATCACGCCCATATCGTATTCGAGTCTTTGTGGTCTCGGTCGCCGTATCAGACGTTCCCATTCCCAATAAACTATCAAATGTCAGAAGACTAAAACCTAACAGTGCAACTATTCTAATGCTCATGAGATACCTTTAGTTTTATCTGTTTTTGTTAGATAGAATAATAATCTTTTTGACATTCAGCAACGTGCACTTTTTGCTTCCAATTCATATATAGTAGTTTGGTACAGTGAAGATAATCGAATCTAAAAAAGGATCTAGAAATGATACCATCACAAAAATTACTCAGAACGGATATTCGTTTGTTTGTGAGCATTATAACGCTTTTGCTGATTGTCGGCATAATTTTCATTTATTCAGCAAGTGCGGTTTTTGCTTTGGAAAAATATAAAAGCTCCCACTACTTTCTTAAAAAACATGGCGAAGGTCTTGTCATTGGTTTGCTTGGATTTTTGATCCTGCGTCTAGTACCAAAAAAATGGATTATTAAATTTTGTCCTGTTGCTTTTTGGACATCGCTGCTGCTTACTATGCTCACTTTTTTTTCAGCATTCTCTGTGCATATTCACGGTTCAAGTCGCTGGCTGAATTTGTTTGGCCTCGTATTTCAGCCCAGTGAACTACTTAAAATGACATTTATTTTGTACATGGCGTTCTTGCTGACCAAAAAAGAATATTCTTTGCGTTCGCTCAAGAAAACCTACATTCCCTTGATGATGATTTTGGGTATCACAGCTCTGGTGTTGCTCAGGCAGCCAGATTTTGGCATGGCTATCACCTTAACGTTAACTGCATTTGCACTCATGTTTGTCGCTCATATTCCACTCAATTATCTACTGATCACCATCGGTGGCAGTATCCCACTTGTGATATTTCTGATTTTATTCAAAGCATATCGCCTTAAACGAATTTTGACCTTTTTAAATCCGTGGTCAGATCCTCAGGGAGCAGGATTTCAAATTATTCAATCACTGATTGCTATAGGTTCTGGTAATGTGTGGGGTGTTGGCATTTCAAACTCCCAGCAGAAATTTTTCTACCTGCCCATGCAACACACCGATTTTATTTTTTCTATCATTGCAGAAGAGACGGGATTTTTTGGTGCACTCTTTTTGATAACCTTGTATCTTTTGCTTTTGTTCATCGGTCTGCGCATGGCCTGGCGCTTGCCTGATAGATTTGCGATGCTCGTCGTAGTTGGCTTCATTGTGGTTACCAGTTTACAAGCAATCATTAATCTTGCGGTGGCAACAGGACTTGCACCTACCAAAGGCATCGGCTTGCCCTTCATCAGTTATGGCAATACGGCGCTTGTCACTAATCTCTGCATGGTGGGACTCATTATTAATTTGGTGCGCCACGCGGTGCGGGAAGAAACAACTTCGATTCGATTTTGATCGACTTCCGAAAAAATAATCAGTACAACTATAACAAAATTTGTTTTTTGAGTTCGTAATGGTTCGACAGGCTCACCACGAACGGAATAAATAATTTTTTTTGATTCCTCTAATTCCGATAATTCCGATGCCATCTTTTCGAAATTTTGACATCGGAGAATGCGAGGATTTCCAAAATTCTGTTTTGAAAATAATTAAAATACCCCGTTCGTGGTGAGCCTGTCGAACCATAACGAACTCTCCTTATTAAAATCAAAAGGAATTGCTATGGAAATAACCCAACAATCTTCAGAACAACTAGGTAACATGCAGGAATCCATCGGCTTAAAACTCGATCCGCTTGGTGATAACATCAGCTCTCTCGAACTTGTTCGCGTCTCTGGTTCTGATATCGATGTTGCCAATGCTGCCCGGGTTTCATTTGGTAAAACCATCACTTCTCTAAGTGAAAAAGATGTGAAACTCATTCAATATTTAATGAACCATGATCACACAAGCCCTTTTGAGCACAATCAATTTTCATTTCGCGTAAAAGCGCCTATTTTTGTGACACGTCAATGGATGCGTCACCGCATGGCATCTTACAATGAAATAAGCTACCGATACGTCAATGTGCCTATGGAATTTTATACGCCACACCAATGGCGCTACCAAGATCCTGTCAACCGCCAAGCATCACATGGTAGTTTTGAGAATGAAGAGATGCGAAAAATATATCAAGATACCATTGAGACTGCCGTGCAAGCGTATGAAAAACTACTCGCTAACAATGTGTGCCGCGAACTTGCACGAGGCTTGCTACCCGTATGCACCTACACGCAGTTCATTTACACCTGCAATCTGCACTCACTTACGCATTTTATGAAATTGCGCCTGCATCCTGGAGCACAGTGGGAAATTCAGCAGTTTGCACAAGGATTATTAAAGTTAGCGCTGCCCCATTTTCCTGTGTCATTGGAAGCTTGGAAACATAAACATTGCCCGGATTTGCAATTATAGCAGCAAGGTCTGCAGGATTCTTGCTATACAGAAATCACTATTTGGTTGATCTCCTGCCACTACTTTAATAAATAACCAAGCAGCTTATCCAAATTTGTTTCTTGTATATCTTTTGTAGATTTCAGCACTCCCTGCAATCTTCGCACAATCCAATCTTTGATGATGTCTTCAAAAATTTTACTCAGGTCTTTTTGGTAAGCAACTTCATCGATGGGTTGTTTTGAATAATAATGGAATATTTTTACTTTAGTTCTATCGGCAAAAATACTTGGTACTATCAAAAGGCGCGCCTGCAGTGCATCAAACCACGGTAATTTGATGTCTGGTGTAATGCCGCAATAAAAAGCACTTTGTGCTGGCGTGATATACGGTTGAGAAAAAAAATGTATAAAATCAGGATTCTTAATGTATTGCTGCAAAATCATTGATATTGGAATTCCACTTCCCGACTCAAAATTCTTACCAAATGTTTTAAATAATAGATCAAAATTTCCCTCCGGCAATAAAGGGCTTGATACCCTTTTAGCAGCTTCTTCGTTGCCGCCAAATTCTTTCGGAACATTGCGATGAGAAAGGGAAATTCTTTCTACCCAATCTTTTTTTGTAAATAACGGCCATCCCGCAAGTTTAGAAAGATAGGCAACTTTATCAACACTATCTTTAGCTATAAATATTTGTAATAAATATCCACCAGCCAATTTCATGTGTTTCCGGTAATTTTGTAGTAACTCTGCATATTTATTTAAATCAAAACTTTGTAAAATCGATGCTAAGATAGAGCTAATACCTGTCATATCTGATGAATTTCCCAAAAAATAATTTAATGTAAATTCCCAGTTTGCTTCAGTTCTAAAAGAATTATCTTTTTGTCTCAGCTCCGGACATGCGCTCGCCATTCTGCCAAATAATGAAATATTTGCCGCTAATAAATATTTCCGTTCTTCTTCATCAAAAGCCGTGACCTTTAACAGATTCTCTGTAACAATTTTATCTGCAAAGAACTGGTTAACATCTGTAAATGCTTCATTGGCTTTAAACAATCGCAACATCATCGCTTTACTATAGCTGTTGATATCAAACCAGCGGGCAATTTCTGTCATCGTATCAAATAAAATGCGAGGGCCTTGATATCCGTCTTTGTAGCCTACACTGCCATGGTAAAAAACATAATAATCGTTATGGAATTGCTCATTAATAATGATGTCACTTAAAAGTTTTGTTTCATAATCATTCGGTTCTTCGGGTAAAAATGGATTTATTGTTTTGATTACATTTCCTTCGTCATCCAAAATTATATCTTCTGCCGGAATTGGCTTTCTCATAAAAGCTTTACATAATTCCACTATTTTTTGTTCGTAATCGAAATTTTTGATGTGTTTAGGATTCAAATAAGCAAGGGTTTGCGTAAATGGCTCTTGTGGGATTATTTTCTTTTTGCCAAAATGTTTTTGCATTCCGGAGATCATTTCTTGTTGTCTTTCACGCAAAAATTTTCCTGTTTCCCGTTCCGCACGTTCTTTAATTTCCCTCTGCAGTTTGATGTGTTGTATGATAGCGTCAGCAAATTGATCTAAAGCTTTTTTATAAGCGTCGGGGTTTTTTTGCGGGTCGATTGGATTACCTTTTTTATCAACAAGATATTGCTCTAATTTTTTTTGAAGAGTATTTTCTGATCCTTCTCCGTTTGCTCCACAGAGGGGAATTCTCATAATTGTGAACAACAACACTACAATCCATATCTGAGTCTTCATTGAAATCCCCCTTTAATTTACCTTCGCGACAGTGCGTATGATTTATACTGTGAATTTATCATTCTCATCAGCGGTCAAGCAATGAAATTAATCGCGAGTCATACAACCTTCCTCCTTGAATATCATAGTTGCAGAACAAAAATATTAAGAGCTTATCCGAAAATTAATTCAAACTAAAAATTTCCATATACTGATAACAAGCCAGCGAATGCCCCAGATTGTCATCCTGAACTTGTTTCAGGATCCACACATCGAATTACCAATGAATGTGCAGTGTAAAATTAGTTTTGTTAAAAATGTATGCATTTGAGAACTTTCCGGCTTTTGCCAAAATCCGAATGATTATGAGCGATAGATCCTGAAACAAGTTCAGGATGACAAACGGGTGGTTGATCCTACTTTTTTGAGAAACTGTTGGAAATTTTAGGATAAGTTCTAACTCTAAAAAAATGGCCGGGAATTTTCCCGGCTCGATTTTTTCTTAAATTTCTATTTATTTATGATTTCGATTGGCAAATCAAATTTGCAATTAAGCACCACCAAAAAGAAGTTGATTTATAAATTGATGATCTCTTGTCAATGTAGGGCTCAATGGTTTTTTGCCTGACGAATGTGATAAAACAAGCCCTCTGCCTAAAAGAAGGGTATATCGTCGAGAAGTGTTACTGCTCGAGCTAGCTTGCCCATTCATTGAGAGATCACGCATTGAGTTTGTGATCGCATTAATGCTTATGGGCCGCGAGCTTGATATCTGCATTTTCCTTAGCTTTTTTAACCCTTGAGGTCTTGTTTTGTCCATCGCAAAACAAATGCCAGGAAAGGTGAGCAACATGCCAAACATCATGCGTGAAATTAATGATTTCATAAATTTTCCATATCATTAAGGTTTAAATTAATCCTACTCAATTGTTCTAATTCACCAGGTTCTAGTGTCTCCGTAACGGGTTGTTCAGCATCAAGTTGAATATCAAACACTTGTGCATCATTTATCCATGCATGTATATCAAGTCCTGAGGCAATGACAGGTAATAAGTTTAAATTGCTTTCTGTAAGAGGCTGCTTTTTAGCCTCAAGCTTGTCAAATTGCTGAATGGATTCTCTCACACTTGACATGTTAAGAAAGTGAGATGATTGCATGCCAAAAGCACTTTCTGAACTAATTCTTACCAAAATTATTACGCAGGCTATTTTTAAGAACATATGAAGCTTCATACCTAACCTCACAAATCAAATAAATATAATAAAATTAACCTCTATATCGGCAATTAATTTTCATTGCAATATTTTCTCATTGTATCATTTTTTGTAGTTTGCACAAATGCCCCATCTTGCAGAGAAACTTCCCTGTTTTTACCTAATTTATTTCGTTATCAGACGCATCAATTAATAAAGCAGGCCCAGCACATTCGCCGGACCTGCTTTACTTAAAATTGCTTTATTTTTTCCAATGCATAGCAAGTTCAACCAACAGCCGCACCCCTACTCCGGTTGCACCACTTGGACGATAATATGGAATATCAGGAACATCATAAGCCGTGCCTGCAATATCAAGATGCACCCACGGTGTATCGCCCACAAAATTGCTCAAGAAAAATCCTGCGGTGATAGCCCCTGCGCGATATTTAGGATTACCAATATTACAGATATCGGCAATATTTGATTTGATTGCTACTTTGTAATCATCGCTAAAAGGCAATGGCCATACGCGATCACCAGAGCGATCTGCGGCTTGTTCAACACGATGCATAAATTCTTCATCTTTGCTCATCATACCACTGTAGAAAGGTCCAAGTGCATAAGCGCAGGCACCTGTTAAGGTTGCAAGATCGATAATGAAATCAGGCTTGTAATGTTTTACGGTGTACGACAATGCATCGGCCAAAACGAGACGACCTTCTGCATCAGTGTTGCGAACTTCTGCGGTTTTACCATTATAGAAACGCAAAATGTCGCCCGGTTTTGTTGCTTTACCACTTGGTAAGTTTTCACAAATTGGCGTCACGCCAATAACATTAATATCTGGTTTGAGTTGTGCGATCGCACCCATTGAGGCAATAACCGCTGCCGCACCTGACATGTCATCCTTCATGTCTTCCATCGAATTGGCAGCCTTTAGACTTAATCCGCCTGAGTCAAAGGTGATTCCTTTGCCGACACAGGCAAGCGTTGGTGCGTCTTTTTTGGAAGTTTTATATTCCATAATCACAAAGTGACTGTCTTGATCAGATCCGCGTGAAACGCCAGCTAAACCACCCAAGCCCATTTCTATAATTTGTTTTTCATTAAAAACACTAATTTGGAGATTGTGCTGCTGTGCAATAATGCGCGCATATTCAGCAAGTTGCGCAGGATGTAAAATTGAAGGCGGCATATCTACCCAGGTGCGTGCAGAATTCACCGCATCACCAATCCAGGTACCTTTGGTGATACCTTGTTGCATTGCCTCATGTTCGCGTTCTGGTGCAACCATGGTGATGGCAATATCGCGACTGATTTTGGAAGCCTCATCAGTGAAAAAAAGATCAAAGTGATAGCCCGCCATAATCGCGCTGCACGTAAATTGTTTAAATAGTTCTTCTACCGAAATTCCAAAAAGACTTGCAGAAGGCACGTGCATTGCAATGGATGAGATGCGCAGTTGTTCGCAAGCGCGAATCGTAACTCCCACTGCTCGACGCAATGTTTCAATATCAAACGTTGTCGTTATGGTTTTTCCTAGACCAATGAACAATAGGTAGGAAACACGCTCAGTACCACATAACGGCACGGACAGTGATGAAAGAGCTTTTCCGGTAAAATTGCGCTCGTGCATTAATGCACGTAGCTGCGAAAATGATTGTTTAGTATAATTTTCAAGTTCTGGCGAAAAGGTAAAATCTTCTTCAACAAAAAACACATAGGCATCAGCCGGTGTTTCAAATAATGATTTTTTAGTGACTGAAATGGTTATCATACAACTTCCATGGCAAAAGAATGGATAATTTTTGGTTTAGTATAGCAGCAATTTGCTGCACTTAAAACAATGTTATGCGGAGTGAAGTTTTGTTGGCAGATGCGCATTCCAAAAGCGCTTGATGTGTTGGAGTATATTCGCGCGAGCGGTTTGAGGTTTACTGCTCCACCAAGCTTTGAGATATTTTAGCATATCCGCACCGTCAGTGCTCTTTTGATGTGCTCCAGATACAAGTGGAAGCATTTTTGGATTAAGTTGTAATCCATGTCCGATCATACCTGCAATACACATCAATTTTGCCGCTATTAATTCGTGTGATTGCGTGTTGCTGTTGACTAATTTAAACATAAGATAATTTGCAAGGACTGCGGTGATGGGTCCAGCGGCGGCTACCAAAGCATCTTTGAGTGGATGAGGATTTGTGATACCGATATAATCGCAGCGACCATCAAGGGAGAAATCTCTAAATTCAAAGCCAGCTTTTTCGGTCTCTTCCTTATCAGGTGGGGTACCTATAAATACACGGCTTTTTACTCCATAGAGCAATTTTGCTGCGCCACCATGGCCCAGAGCTTCATGAACTACAATAGTCCCTTCTAAAATACCATAGGCGAGCGCCAGATCGAGGGCTGAACTGCCGAGAGAAAAGTTGGTCTTATAGTTTTCTAAGAATTGGGCGCAGCCCTGAAAATCCAGCTGCGTGGCGAAAGATTGGAATACTGTTAATAAACTGGCAAATAGGAGCATTGGCGAGACAAATAAGCGTAATTTAGTCATAAAATAACCTGATTTAAATAGATACATTATTATTTTTGAGTCTATAGTAAAAAGTCAGATTATCAAATGGCGAGAAGGCTAGCGACAGAAGTCAAACTTTACAGGTCCTCGCTTAACACAATTAAATTTGCTTTCATCAATAGATAACCTAAAGAAGAGATCAATATCAATTCGATAGTCCTTACTTATAACCATACCCAAAGACCAACTATGATGAGGATCAGCAACAAATTTCTTATGAGTAAAACCTTCAGCAACCAAGGCTTCGCTTATGTTGTAGCAATGCTTAGAGGCGGCGCAAATAATAAAATTTTCTTGTTGCTTGTTTTCTAAAATTAAAGAAAGAGTGTTCGCATCTGAAAAGACATCATTCGGATCCGAATGGAGTAAATATTCATACCAGGAAGAATCATTTTTATATCGCTTATCTATAATCATAAAATGCTCAATTATTCTTTCTTTTTCAGGTGAATGAAACATTTTTTTCCTTATACTTAATTTCTGCCACAAGTCTGCTAATACACAATTGCAAAGAACAAAACTTAATATACGCGCACTTTTTTTTAAATTTGATTTTTCAGGCAATATCCAACTCAACAAATAAATTGCAGTAAGAGGAAGGGAAAAGTAAGAACCTGCACGTCGATTCTGTCCCTTTTCAATATTTGTCACTTTAATATTATTGGCTCGACACTTAGGAATCAAATTCTTCAGAGGCGAGCTTGCAGTATCCAAATAGGAAAAACATTTTAGTATTGTTTGTGGAATTACAGTAAATAATTTATACAATTCCCCATCATCGATATTTCGTTCCAAAAGATCCTCTACCATTACACACGCACGCAAATGTTCGGCCCAAATAAATATCTGTTCCTGAACCCAATTATCATAATTCTGAATCTCTTTTCTCTGATCTTCTGGTTCTTTCGACAACCAAATTTTTCGGTCACCAAATAAATACACTCGTTGAGTACTGCCATCATCAAGAATTTTTTCTAAGAAATGAGCATTTACAATAATTGGAAATGCTGAATTAAAGTTACATAATACGCAAAATATTATAATGATTATCTTTTTGAATAAGCAAATTTTCATAATGAAAAACTTTCCAGATAACGCTTTGCTCGTAATTTTTGGACGCCACATACTACCGTATATTCAGCAATTTTTCCACTATGGATTTAATCAAATCATGTGTAAAGACAAGTGCATACAACATTTGGAAGTTCAGATTTTTTTAAAAACACCTTCGAGCGTTATATTTCCGCTCTCATCTTGCGTCATGATTATTTCATCGGGCTTTTGATTGAGTAAGTCTTCCCAATCATTAACTACTTTAAGCAAAATATCACGATCAATTTCAATGCGGTATTGGGCAGGATCATTGCGATGAAGCGGTTCTAGAAAAACTTGATTTCCTTTATGGTTATATCAATTGCATTTACACATGTATATTCGGCAATTTTAACTTCTGGATCAATTAATCGATAGTGTCAAATAATTCTAATAATTGATAATTTTCAAAATACAAACTCATTTTCAAGCTCCTATTCTATGCCCAGTAACAATATCTCCATTAAGGTTTGTTACGATTTTTATTTCATCAGTTATATACTCTAATGTTCCAGATTTTTTTCCCATTTTTTGTTCAGTGATATTTTAAGAATTTTTTTAACCATTTCAGAGATCACAATCTAGTGATATCATCGGCTTAATTTGAATTGTAAGAATGGGCTGCTGCAAAGACCGTTCTTTGAAAAAGAATAATTTTTCTTCTTTACAAATAATTTTTTCTAGTTTTTTTATGCCTATATTAAAAATAATGTTATTAGTGTCATTATTAATCAACGTGAGAATTGCTGTGCTTTCATAAGTAGAAACATATAATATAAAAGTCATTTTTTTATCATAGGTCACACTGTATTCACCTATTTTAACTTCGGGATCGATAATTTTGTAATCATCGAATAATGCTAATAATTGGTATTCTTCAAATAATCCGCTCATGAACTCCTTAACTAGTCAGACAATTAGTGTCTTACGCTGATCATAAATCACAAGATAAAGAAACGCTCGGTTTAACCTGTACAATGGCACTAGGCTCTTCTATATTTGATTTTTTGTAAAAAAACAATTTATTTTCCTTGCAAATTATTTTTGTTATATCTTCAAGAAGAACATCAAAAATGAATAAATCTAACTTTTTGTGACTTAAACTAATAGTAACAACATCTTCAATTCCAGAAATATATAATGTGAAAATAAAATCTTCATTAAATGTATACTTATAACGAACAATTCTTGCTTCCTTGTCAAGGATTTCCTCGGAATCAAAAAGAATCAATAAATCAGTTCTTAATGCATCAAAGTTCATAAGTTTTCCTTTTGAGGGTGAACGGTTATAACATCACCATCTAAATTAGTTACGATTTTTAAGCCATCTGATAAATACTCAACGGTGCCTTGATTTTGACCCTGAATAGGTTTGGTTTTCGCTATTACTTCTTCAATCAGCATAGGAGGTATTCCTCGCGGTTGCACGCCGTCTTTAAACCCCTTTGAGTTGCGCTTATGCCCTGCATCTTGTGCTCTACGTTCTAAAACGGCTCTTGCATATGGACAGTCTGGCGCCATTCTTTCTAGTGCATGTTTTGTATAAAACCTTCCATTTATTGTTCGTCCATTTTCCGAAAGATCCCAAACCTCTTCACCCCCCATCTCCTTGGCGTTCTGATGACGTCCTTCTCCGGTTTTTGGTTGCTCCTCAGCGTTTTGACCATTGTTTTCAGCTTGTTTTTTAGAAATTGTATCTACTTCAGATTTTTTCTTAATTTCGATTTTATCTTCATTGTGTTGTGGAACTTTCGATTGATCATGAGGCTTCGCATCCGTTTGTGGGACTGCATTGTCAACCAGCGATGGCAAATCGGGTTTACTTGAATTACAAGGTTTTGGCTCAATCATTCCTGTGTCAACATTATTACCACAACCAGCATCAATGGTTGTTGGTTGAAGCGCCTTTTTATTTCCAGTATCATCAACTTTTGGCAAAAGATCTTCAACTTTAGTGTTTGCGCCAGTACCGCAAGTAGGTACCGATACAATGCCATCTTGAATTTTTGAATCAGGTACAACGTTTTCGACTAACGTTGGCAATCCATTATCGCAATGATTAATTTTTTCATGTTGACTAACAATGTGCGCTTGCTCTTTGCGCGTAAGTTCTAAATATTCTGCTTGTTTTTTTAAATTTGTTGTATTAACTTCACGGACTTGTTTGATCGATTCTCTACATAATTTAATGATTTCTTCATCGCGAAGAGAGTTTTGCACCTCATTATGAATATTCTCCAATAAGCCATATTTCCATTCTGCAGGAAATCGTGAATAGGACTTTTGATAAACCTCAAATTGTTTTTTGATTTTTTGATTGCGAGTTTCAAGTAGATCACAGGTAATTTCTAGGGTTCGTATATTCGCTTCTATATCCTCTGCATTAAGAGGATTCTTGTCAGACCATTTTGTAATAATATCATGATAATTTTTTATATCATTTTGCAACCAACATTCTGTTCGCTTAAAATTCTCAATATCCTCATTTACACCCTTGATATAAGAGTTAGATCGACACCATTGATATCCTGTAATAGGAATTTCCCACGTCAATTTAGTTAAATCCCACCCCAATCTAATGAGCTGCACAGCTAATTCAGGATTTAAAAGTAATGTTAATATAATAGTATCCTTTACATCTGCGCTGAAAGATTTATCGCCAGTCCATGATGAATATGGCCTAAAAATATTGAATTTTGTTTTAGGCGAGAATTTTGCTGCCAGATCAATTCCAGTTTTCTCTTTTGAGAAATTATTGATCATTTGAGCAAGCGTATCAACTGATTTAGCAATTGCTGGCGCAGTATCTTTTATTGACTTAGGTATAGCTGTTTCTAATAACTTGCTACAAGTTTGTGCAGCTAATGCTTTACCTTGTGGGGATGCATCAGGTATCAATTTATTTATGACAGCGGTTGAGATAGTAAGATTTGCCAAATTACCTGCTTGCTGTACGCCATTTATTGTAATTATTTCTTTTCCAGTCGGCGCATTGGCCATACCTTTTGCTAAATTTTTGAGAATATCATCTTTCTGCAGCTGAATATTATCAAGAATTTTATCTAATTTGGCCTCATCTTCTTTGCGCACCAAAGATTTAAGAAATTTATCGTTTTTATCAGCTTCCAATTGAGGTATTATTGGCGGATGTTGAGCGATAATTTCGCCTAATGATTGTTTTGCAACAGGTGCTATATTAAGTGCAGCCTGACTAATGCCATCATTTGAATTTTGTTGGACCACTTGTGGAACAAGCTCTTCATAATACGGCACAATTTCTTCTAAAATCAGATTTTCGATTGTAGCTTTGGCACCTAGTCGCATAAAGGCAGTTTCATTTTGTTTATTTGATGCCGGAAACGCTTTAAATGTCGTTGGAAGATCGCCTTCAGCAATATTGGGCCCAATTATTTTTGCTTCTTCTGAACCTAAAATGGGAAAATTATTACTATCAGTGCCTATTATTTTCAATTTCGTTCTGGTTCCATCATCCGCAATCGAATAGACCAAAGAACCAATGGAAAATGGGTCTTCATCCAATTTTAACCGAGCCTTGATTTGTTGACGGCAATTTTCAACGTGGGGAGCCATTTTAGCAGAAGGCGACGCTGGGGTAAGTTTATGTTCTTGTAATTTCGTTTTACATCCCGATTCATCAATTAAATAATCGGTAAATTGCGTAGGAGATGTTGGATCAGATTCAATTATCATTCTTGCTTTAATAGCAGGAACACGTTGAGTTGAATCTACACGAGGCGTCATTGTTACAGGATTTGCATTGCTACATATTTCTTGATGTGATCGTTCTTTTTTCCATTTTCGAAAAACGTCAGTGAGTACAAAATAACTAGTCCCTCCAACTGCCATAATACCAAATGCATGAGTCGCGGCTGTTACAATTGGAGTTGCGGTTTCTATGACAATTGGAATAGTTGCCACAAATACTGGAATGATATTGTGCGTATGGATATTCTCATTGCCAACGCAATAATTATGTTGATCTTTAATGGTGATAATGTGAACATCTTTGCCTACATCATCATTGATTTTTTCTATTTCTTTAATCGCTAAAGTTTCATTAACATTTTTTAATAGACGATGAGCTGAAGTGAGACTTTTGGCCTCAATCCATTTCTTTTCAATTTCTTTTTGATCATTTTCTGTCTCGACTAAGAATTTTTGAGAAGGAGCAGCATAGATGATTTGATCACCTGCTATTATTTTGAAATATTCATGAATTGTATATTTGGCAACATGGGTGATTGGCTTTTGAACTACTTGCGCAACATCATTATAACTTAGAACTTCATCTCCTTCTTTGAGCTCTTCTATTAAAGAATTTCCCTTAGAGACACTAACAGGAGTGCCAGAAAGAAATCCTCCTTCCTGCGTTTTCGCGGTGCGTTGTTGTATGAGCTCCGCAAGTGTGGAACCTTTAAATACTTGTTTGGTCTGTTCTAAAAGATTATTGGTATAAGAGATTGGGACGTGTAGAAAAGCTACTACAGAAAGTAATATGCGCACTGCATTATTCATGGGACACCACTGCTTATTTAGTAAAAAAATATGAGGTCGCAACGTAGCTCACGTTGGCCTCATTACAACTTTAATAAATTACTTTAATAATAGTACGGAAATAAAGATTGGCAAGCACTTTATAAAAGATTAGTTGAAGTTAGCAATAGTGAAATTTCCAAATTATCTACAAAACCCAAACCCGACATTCACATACGCACTTGAACAGCCGCAGGAATTGTACCATGGGTACCAACAGGAAGGCCCGCAATAATAGCTGGCATACCCCATTGGGCAATAACCATACCAGGGAAAGCCATAATAGTTATACCAATAGAGATTTTCAGCAAGTTGGCGCTCGCGAATCTCTTCTTTGGTTTCGATAATTCGCCGCATAATATCATCGGCATTTTCATCAAGCAGTGCCATTAAATCTGCTTTTGAGGCCTGCCCTTCTAACCGAATTTGCTGGTTATCTACGCAATATGGGTCACCATCTTTAAAAAGTACAAAGGTCGGCGTGCTGCAAATATCATATTCTTGCGCTATGCATGCAGTTGAAGGCAATGCAATATTTGCCTCAATGAATTGTATTTCGGCAGCTTTATATTTAGGCATCGAACTGGCAGATTTAAATACGTCGTGCATTTCGTCGCAAGAACATTTGCAACAATTTTTATCCCGACGATCGTAATTATAAAAACAAACAAGACTTAACTCTTTGCAGCGCAATAGATAATTAAGCCTCTTTTCAGTCTTTGCGCACTGAACTTTTCCCTCGCTGCGCGAAAAGAGTATGAGTGAACCTACGAGAATTAACGAGCACTTCGTTTTCATAAAACCCCCGCTAGAAAAGATCAGAACGTGGGTGATCAGAATCATCAATTACCTTGTCTTTACTAAGTTCTGTATATGCTTGGGCAAGAACCCGCTTGAAAAATTTCTGTACTTTGCGAATGTAGCGATCTGGTTCATGGAAAAATGAATCAAAGTGGCGGCGGCCTCCGGTAATCCACAGTTGTTTATGATCGGTTCCCGCATTATTAAATACTGTTTTTATTGCCGCTACCGGAACTTTTTCATCATTTTTACAGTGAATAAAGAAACATGGCACCGTAATCTTTTTTATCGATTCTTCTGGATGCACATGGTGCGCGGCAACTGAGGTGCGCTTTGCATCAAAGCCTGCAAAAATTTTAAGAAGCGCTTGCACTAAGGGCTGCGTATATTGATTAAAGGCGCCCTTTTCTAATAATGATTTGCCTGGAATTGGAATTTCGTAACCAAACACCGTAATTTTCAACTGATCAAGACCTCGACGAATAAGACTTTGTACCGAATCAAAAGGACAATCGAGCACCATGCCTTTAAATAACGATGGATTTTTTGCTTGTGCTTCAATTGCAGCTACAGCACCCATGGAAAAACCATACAACATAACAGGTTGGTTTTTAGTTTTATCATATTGCTTCAAGAACTGCGCTGCGCCTACAACATCAAAAGCTTCTTCCTTACCTAACGTACAATATTGCCCCTCACAATAAGCACCGTGGGCTCTAAAATCAAACGTCATGATATTGTACTCAGGAAACATTATGCGCAAGAAGGCAATATCCCGTTTATCACACCCAAATCCATGGCACATTAAGATGGTGGCTCGAGCCTTAGGACGTAGTATCAAAATGCCCGGCCGTCTCAATTGTTCTGGCGATACATCGTTTTTTTGCACGGCAAAAACCACATGTTCGGTGATGCTTCTTTTGCTATCTACATGACGGGCAACAATATCATAGCCTTGCTTGATAATAAGCTCTTCTTTGTAAGGAAATTGAAAAAAGACAGGTTGTTTAATGGAGCCGGTGGCAAAATACAAAATAATGGCTAAACCAACTGTAATAAGTGCGCATCGTTTGACAATGTGTGCAACTACTCCATAACTAACCATGGTCGTCCCTCTGACCGCTCTCAACGCTTTTTTAAAATTTTTATCTTCTTTAATTATTATCAATAATGAGCATACCTATATGTTTTTTCAGTTTGCAATAATTTTAAAAAAATAATTTTATAAATGCGCAGAACAACAAAAAACCCTCTGCGCTTTTTTTAGAGCAGAGGGTTATCCGGAAATGGTCTATTAGATGATTAATTAGTCAGCAGTGACTTGTGCCATAAGATCTACGAGCTCTTTTTTGCTCATCGCCTCATTGAAGCGAGCAACGAGAGCACGATTTTGAATCACAATTAAACACGGCACCTTATAAACTCGGTATTTTTCCACTAATTCGATGCTATTTTCAGCATTGACCTTCACTGCCTTGATTTTGCCGGCAAATTCCTCAGCAGTTTCAGCTAATACTGGCAACATTTGCAAGCATGAAGGACACGACGGGGTATAAAAATCTAGTACTACGGGAATGGAACCATCCCCAAGCACTTGTTCATACTGTTTCAACGTTTCAATTTCAGCAATTTCATGCTTTTTTGATTCTTCGGCAACAAAATAATGTGGTCTTAACTTTTCTTGCGCCGCTTTATCAAGCCCCAACGCAGTTAGGAAACGATCTGCGTCAATTGCAGCCTTGATGCCACTGCCGGCAGCAATACCAGCCTGGCGATAGACATTATCTTCAACATCCCCTGCTGCAAAAACACCTGGTGCAGAAGTTGCCTGTGATCGATCATGCATGAGAATATAACCTTCATCGCTCACATCCACTGAATCTTTGAGAAGTTGGGTATTTGGAATATGGCCGATTGCCAAGAATACTCCGGTTATGGGCATTGTGCGTAGCTGTTGTGTCACCGTATCTATAAGCTCAATACCGGTGACATGCACATCATCACCTAGAATTTTTTGAATGGCGACGTTATGTTGAATTTTAATGTTATTGTATCCGGCAAGATGTGACTGCATTACTGGTGTAGCTCGCATTTTACTGCTGCGCACTAATATGGTGACCGATTTTGCATAGGGAGCTATTTGAATTGCTTCTTCAACGGCCGAATCCCCACCACCAACTACCACAACATCAGCACCTTTATAGAATGGTGCATCGCAAATAGCACATGTGGTTACGCCACGGCCCCAATATTCTTGTTCTCCTGGAATTCCCAATTTGCGCGGCGATGAGCCGGTAGCCACAATAACAGTTAAAGCATTAATTTGTAAGCCATTTTCGGTGCTTATCACATAAGGCCAGGTACTTAAATCTACCCGCTCTACCGCATCATTGATAATGCTTGGCCCAAATGAAGCTGCCTGATTTTGTAGCTGACTCATAAGTTCAGGTCCCAAAATTTTGCTGATGCCAGGCCAGTTTTCTACATAAGATGTACCCATGAGCTGCCCGCCCTGATTGTTGCCGAGAATAACGAGAGTTTTACGTGCCAAGCGAGATGTATAAATAGCTGAAGATAACCCGGCAGGACCAGAGCCTATAATAACGGCATCCACCAAATTTTGTTTTTCTAAAGCCTTTTCCAGGTTAATATGAGAGGGAATTTTGACTTCATGCATGCCGCCTACTTCGCGACAATATATTGTTTTAACGAAATATCCTGACAGAAGACTTCCCAGTAAAAAAGCCGTCAGGGAAACCATCGTGCTCTTAGAAAAGTTGATCATATTATACCTTTCATGCTCATATTATAGCCGACACAAATCGACAAAATGATTTTTTTCAGCTATCTTAACTGTTATACATTAATGTCATTATATACTTTTTCTTTTCTGGTGACCAAAGCTGCATGAATAATTCAAGTTGCACTAAGATAGCAATAATACTCTGCAGTTTGTTCTGCAGTATACCTTACCACTTTGCACAAACCAAGGATAATAATTCACAAAGTTTTCCTAACATCACTTTCAATGATGTTTATGGGCTTAAGCATGCGAAAGAAACACTTTCCGAGATTTCAAGACATTTTGATCGAGTAGATCAGTATGAGATAGAAAATAATTTTCCAAAAATTTACCTACTTGCTGGCCCTTCATGTACTGGTAAAACGTACATTGCTGAAGCTTTAGAGGGCGAGATCCACAAGCAAACAGGCCGCAAAATAAATGTTTGGTTCTTTTCCGCCCAACGTCTCATCGACTGTGACACTAAATTCCTGGAAAGAATAGCTAATGATTTTGCACCCTGTATTGTTCATATTGATGATATTGATCAGTTAATTGGTTCGAAATTGATATTTTTTGACAAATTTTTCTCAGCAATAAAAGACTCCGCTGGACAAATTATTATTATTGCTGAAACCCGAAAGCTAAAAAAACTTACCGAATTCATAGCTTCCTATGGCAAATATAGCCAAATTGTTATTTTTGATTACCCAACAGTAGATGAACGTGAAGATTTTTTAAAGGGCAAATATAGCGAATTTCTCCTTGATCTCGATATACATTGCCTCGCTCAACAAACTGAGGCCTTATCTTTTCATGATTTGGAGACGGTACTAAGAGAAGCATTGAGAAGAGCTAAACTTTCCGACGCCCGACCGACTCAAGGACATCTAGATCAGGCAATCAACGAGACGCAGAAGCATCGACAAAATGATTTTTTTCAGCTATCTTAACTGTTATACATTAAAGTCATTATATACTTTTTCTTTTCTGGAGACCAAAGCTGCATGAAGAATTCAGTTTGCATTAAATTTGCATTGTTAGTATGCAGTCTGTCTTGCAGCATACCGAATGTCTTTGCTCAAACCAAGGATACTATGCCGGTAGCTGTAGAACAAGCACCAACTCCTCAATCATTTGAAAATTTAAGCGAACAAGAACAAAAAGAGGTTATGCAAGCCTTCCTTAAGGATGTTGATAATCTTTATAAACAAACCATCGATCTCTATCAAAAAATTGATACCTTGCTCGAAGAATTAGCCTTAATGATTCAAAATAATGTCATTAAAGCAAAAAATAAGTCGGCATTAATTGGTCAAATCAAAGATATTCGTCAACTCATCGATAAAATTCGACGCGATTCACCACTGACTGTCGAACCGCAAACTATTTTCATTCTACTTTCCCTGCATAAAGCATTGCTTAATCATATCGACGCGGCAGCAAAAAAAGGATTACAGGAACTACCTGCTTTTGATGTACAAGGATTCTTGTCCAAACGCCATGTGCCAATAGATCTTTCTTTTGAAATGCTTCAGGAAATGATTTATAAAGGCAATGAACAACTTAAAACCCTCCATGCGGAATCTACTAAAATTGGCCTCACCTGGTATAACAAAGTTTTTCGTAAACTTGCTGATTTTGATTATAAGTACCATGCATTAACTCTTGGCGGAAAAGCAGCGCTCACGGCTGGACTATGGACTTTATATTGGGCATATGCAACTGGATGGTTTTATAAACCTGGATATTCTGAAGCCGACCAAGCTAATCCAAAGGAAATAGCAGAACTGGAAGATAAGCCAACTCTTGCAGAGACTGACAAATCTGCGCTCAAACAAATACCAGGATTTTTGCAAGCATATAATACCCCCCGTTTACCTAGATTTTTGCAAATATATAGGAGCATGTTACCTAAAGGAGGGTCTCAACCCTATTTTGCAGAGACTGTTAGCTCCGCCCCTAGAGAAATAATTGAATATGAAATTAATCCAAAAATTAACAAAAGTTGGTTAAAATGGTCTCTTGCACACTTAATTGGCAAACAGGGCATGCAGGCTCATCGCACAACTGGTCAACAAGGTTTGCTTGGTATATTAGACGCACTACTTCATGATGGTCGCGCAGGACTTATACCATTTGGAGCCGCGCTCGGAACATATACCTATAACTTATGGCAGCCCGAACTTAAATATGCACAGGAATTGGTTACTGATGCCACAAAGTTAATTAGCGGTAGGTTGCAAGGTGGCATTGAAAAGGCACAGGTTGAAAAAGAACAGCAGATTATTCCTACGATTACCTTTGATGACATCGTTGGTCTTGATCATGCAAAAGAAGTGCTGATGGATCTTGTGCATTATATTGAAGATCCAGAACGCTTTGACTTGGTAAAACTTACTCCAGAAAAAGGTTATTTACTTGCAGGTCCTTCCCGTACCGGTAAATCGTACATTGCGGAAGCCCTTGGCGGCGAAATTCACAAGGTTCTCGAACGCACCGGCCGCAGCAAAGATGATTTTGCCTTCTATGATATTAAGGCACAAACGATCATCAACCGAGGCATTGAATATTTGCATGCACTGGCAAAAAATTCAGCACCATGCATTCTTTTCATCGATGAAATAGACCTACTTGGTTTACAACGTGCCGGCGGCAATCTTGAACTGCTCAGTCAATTCCTTTCGAGCATGAGTGGTTATTTGAATAATAATGGTCGCAAACAAGTAATTATTCTTGCAGCAACAAATAAACCTGAAAACCTTGATGAAGCTCTCAGAAAGCGCGGACGTTTTGGCAAAATCATTAATTTCAATTATCCAACATTTGAGGAACGCAAAGAGTTGCTCAAGCGTAAACTTGAAGCTCTTGCTATTGATGTCAGCCATTTTGATCTTGATCTTATTGCTCAGCAAACTGAAGGTAGGACTTTTGAAGATCTCAATGCCATGCTCAAATCAGCGCTCAAGAAAGCTAAGCTTTCTGGAACACCATTGACGCAAGATCATTTAAACGACGCCCTCAATGATGAGATACGCAATATTCTTGGCAAAGAAAATAAAAATGTTACGGATCATGAGCTTGATATCCTTGCTGCTCAAATTGCAGGCCGGGCTATGGTGCACGCTAAGATCAACTGTACCCGCGGACTCAGTGGAGCTACTATTGCGCCAATTTCTACACATATTGCAGAACAAACAGTATTTGAACGTCTTAACAAAAAAGAAAAAGAAACCGATTCAACGGTAACGCAACAGGCTATCGAATATGGCGGTATTTTTACTCACTATAATTTTGACACCCTCAGGCTGGAATCTCGTGAAGATCGCTTGAATGAATGTAAAGTTCTTGTTGCTGGCAATATTGCAGAAAAGCTCCTACTCGGTTCTTGCGGATTTAGTTATCGCCCTGGCGATCACCAAAAAGCCTTCGATATCATTAAACAACTGGTATTTACTGGCATTAAAATGGAAGATCTGAGCAAGAATCTCAAAAATCAGTATTTAGATGACTGTCATAATTTGCTCAAGCAATGTGAACAGGAAGTGACAGAGATTCTGACCCAAAACCTCGACAAATTAAAGGCTCTTTCTACAGAACTTAAAAAACACAAGACGCTCACTGCAGAACAGATTAAAACTGTTATAAACATACCTCTGGTGCCAAGCATAGCTTAATACTAGAAAAATAAGCCTAGCTCATAAAATCTGGCAGGGAAAACACAGAGTAAATTCCCTGCCAGATTTATTCAAAAAAAGAATTTTGCCACCTTTTGACACATTAAATAATTTTAAGTATAATTATTTCAGATTGAATAATTGCGGGTTGATAGTATTTAGAGAGGTTTTTAGGTTACTTGTATGCAACATATAAAAAAATCACATACTTCGATGCTTTATTGGTGCATGTTGAGCTTGGCTCTCAACGCTCCAGCTACTTTATATGCCGTTGATAGCGTTTCTCTTATCGGTAAAATAATCGAATTTTCCAAACCTATATTTGAGAAACAATTATTGCCAAAAATTGAGAAGCACCAGCCAAAACTTGAGAGATACTTAGAATTAACAGAAAACCTGCCGATTCTGGCTGAACCATTTTTATATCCTGTCCAAAAATTTGCAAATTTACCAGCAACTGAAATGAGTTATCCAATGGCTGAGGAAGAAGTTAGACAAGTAGCAGACGAAATTAGCGCAATACCAGAACAACCTACATTGACTCTGGAAGATTTGCCAGAAAGTACGCAAGCGCTTCACAACCTTATGAAGAAAAATGGTTTTATAAAGCCCATATTATATGACGATATCTGGGGATTGAGTTGGGATGCTTGCTGGAACAAAGGTTACTATCTGGCTGGAAAATATAAATCGATGAAGGTCTCGATGGCCCCGCTTAAACCGCATAAAGAACAGCTGTTGAAAGAAATTCGTGATCCAGAGAATCCAACTAAAAAAACAAATTTATTTTATCTTCTCTTACGCTATTACAACCGAATTGATGCTGGAAGCACAACAGAAAAGGCAATACGTGAGGATGGCGTAGATGATATTTATGATCTCGTGGTGGATGATTTTGAAGAAAAAAAAGATGGTTGCGGATTAGAGCTTCATAAAGATCTTGAACCAGCTCACATAGTTAAAGAGTGTCCCGATTCCCCGTATATATTAAACGCCATTCAACGTAACTTCAAAAAGAAGAAACAGAATTTTTGTGCAAATTCTCTCCAACCTGATGAATGTAAACATATAAGCGAGGTGCTCCAAAAGTTCAATCAAGAACTGGAAAAAAGCTCTAAACAAATTTCTCAATCATAGCCAATCGTTCCTCATAACGTCCCCCCTTAAATTTCGCCTGCAACCACGACTTGATACATTTCACAGCATCTTCTTGCGTAACAAAATCTGCAGGGAGCACCAAAATATTTACGTTGTCATCCGCTTTCGCCATCATGGCGATTTCTTGATTCCATACAACCCCTGCTCGCATGCCTTCAAATCTATTGGCCGCAATAACCATACCAATTCCTGAGCCGCATAATAAAATACCAACATCAACTTTTCTTTGTTGCAGCAGTTCAACAACTTTTTTTGCAAATGGTGGATAGTCGCAACGCTCTGCAGAAAAACAACCAACATCTGACCAGGTTATTTCTGGCAAATTTTGTTTGATAAATTCTTTGTGAGCAAACCCGCGATGATCAGTACCTATAGCAATACGCACATCATTTCCTTTACAGCAGCGGATTAAAATCCTGATTTGTCCATGGCATTTCACACGGATCACACGATGCCACAGGGAAACACATTTCAAACTTTTTGCACAATGACCTAAATTCCAGAACCAACGGCGAGTGTACAGCAACAATATTTGTGCCATCATCATTTTTGGCATTAAATTTTACGCGGTAGGCTGTCTGGAATTTATTGAATTCTCCATTAAATAATTGCTCATATTCTTGATCTAGATCAATCATTTTCACTTCGATAGGCAGATACATTTCACCACGAACTTTCAGGAATAATGACCACGGGGAGTCTGGTTCACCCAATTTCATTTCATCAGCGCTGAGAACATAGAACACAATAAAATGCTCATTTTCTGCTAGTTGGCGACGTAAAAATGCTTTTTCCTCAGCATGATTTTTGCCATGCATAAATGCATATAATTTGGCATATTCTGTACGCACCGTATTAGCAAGCCACATAGCAGTAAATGCGCCAGTTAAGGTAAATTGATCATAAATCCGCACCGTTTGTATATAGGGCTTTACACAGACGGCGCATTCTTTGACCGGATCTCCCTGGTCAAAATGTGACATCGTCCAATCGATAACTTTGCCGCCGCATCCTGATAAAAAAATTAGCATGCCCACACTAAGTACACTTCGTAGTAGAAAGTGCTTCATAAAATGACCTCTTTCTTTTAGAATCAACACATGTCTTGCAGTAGAGTAAAATAAAGCATCGCGGTTTACAAGTAGCACCTATCATAATAAAGGGTCTTCATGCATATGCTACCATTCCTTTTTGCGTGGCGTTATCTACGCGGGAGCAACAAAGAAAGCACTATTTCTATCATGGTTGTCCTCTCTTTTGTGGGCATTTTTATTGGATCTTGCGCACTTGCCTTAGTTGCCTTTGTGATGGAAGGATTTGAAACAACTACCTATCAAAAATTGCAAGGTATCCATTCACAGATTGTGATGCGCAGCTATGATCGAGAAGCACTTGATGCGCCACTCATTAAGTACGTTATCACCAAAGAATTCCCCGAGATAGAAGCAGTAACGCCAAGTGCTGTGCAGTATGCGTTGGCGCAAGCCGTGGGAGATGATCAGAATTATCTACTTGCGATCGTGCGTGGCATCGATCCAATTTCCGAACAACAGGTATCAAATCTTCTTTCCACTATTCGTGAGAACTTTCCTCATGCCACTACGTTATCTGAAATATTGACCGCAGATGCGGTGATGGTGGGAGAAACCTTCGCTCGCAGTAATAAACTAATCCCAGGAAGTACTCTGCGATTGTTGTTACCGGAAGCAGGTGGCGGACGCAAAAAAAGCATTCAATTCGAATCACAAGAGGTAGTAGTGAGCGGTATTTTCAAGACCGGCATTGAAGAATTAGATACCACCATGGTTTTTTGTTCCTTGGCAACATTTGAAAAACTATTTCCACAAGCAGGTATCAGCTCTATGGGCATAAAACTAAAACCGGGCGTGCATGAACAAACACTCTTGCCAAAATTGCGCGCGCGATTTGGCATATCGGTTCTCTCGTGGAAAGAATTGTATCCCGCACTGGTCGACGCGATGATATTGGAAAAATATGCAATGTTTTTCGTCCTCGCTCTCATTACCTTGGTTGCAAGCATGAGCATGATATCACTTCTTTTTATGCTCATAACACAGAAGCGCGCAGACATAGCTTTGCTCAAATCAATGGGACTTGCAGATAGCGTCATTGGTCAGATTTTTATGATCGTCGGCATGCTCATAACTTTTGCAGGTTGCACATTAGGACTTGTTGCCGCAGTGCTCTGCGCATACCTTCTTGATGCCTACCAGCTCATACCATTGCCTGATGTGTATTATGTTTCTCATTTACCCGCGACCATTAACGTATATACCATTTTTATCGTTTTTGTGGTTGTAATGCTGCTTGGACTTTTAGCAAGCTGGTGGTCAACGAGCTCAACACGTACCATAAATATTTCCCACGTCTTACGTTTTGAAGGATAACTCAATGGTACATGTACAATCTCATCTCAAAAAGATGCAATTTTCCGGCAAGCGAGTATTCGTTCGTGCAGATATTAATGTACCACTCAACCATGGCAAAATTCTCAATGATCATCGCTTGCAAGCAACTCTACCAACACTCCGTTACATTCTCGAGCATGGTGGACGTCTGATTGTTGCAACACATCTTGGTCGACCAAAAGATCGGGAACAGGCACTTTCAACACAACATCTCATTCCTTGGTTTGAAAATCAGGGATTTGAGGCAATTTTTGCATCTGATGTATCACAAGCTGAACAAGAAAGTCGCCACGTGCAAGGCAAACAACTCGTATTGCTCGAAAATCTACGTTTTTTCCCAGGCGAAAAAACAGCAGACCCACAGTTTGCTCAACAACTTAAAAATTGTGCCGACTATTATGTAGATGATGCTTTTGCAACACTCCACCGCACCGATACTTCAGTAACACTGTTACCAGAACTCTTTGATGCGCAACATCGCACAATTGGGTTTCTTGTTGAGCATGAACTTGCGATGCTTAATAAATTGTTAGAACATCCGCGGCGACCTTTTGTGTTGATTCTTGGTGGCGGAAAAGTGAACGATAAATTACCGTTGCTCAAGAATATGCTTGAGCATGTACAAACTATTTTGCTCTGCCCTGCAATTGTATTTACCTTTTTAAAGTCACAGGGAATTTCCGTAGGAAAATCTTTGGTGGACGATAGTGCACTCGATTTTTGTACCGAATTTATTGCGCACGCAAAACAACAAAACGTGAACATCGTTTTCCCCATCGACTATCAAATAGCTGAAGGAACTTTTTCCGGACCACTTACCTACTGTGAATCGCCGGAATTGCCAAAAAGTGCCGTGGGCATTTCGATCGGCAAAAAAACCGCTGAACTATTTGCGCGCCATATCATGAATGCTGGCACCACTTTTTATAATGGCACCATGGGCACGCTCGCACGACCAGAAACATTGGGTGGCATTCGAGCAGTGTTCGAGGCAATGGCAGAATCAAAATCATTCACCGTAATTGGTGGTGGCGATTCGGTCGCCGTGGCGCAAAAATATGGCTTTGACACCAAGATCGATCTGCTTTCTACCGGTGGCGGGGCAACGCTCGCCTATTTGGGAGGAGAAGCATTGCCAGGATTACAACCTTTTGTACAAAAAAAGAGTTCCTAAAAAATAGGAACCCTTCTTTTTGAATATTCTTTAATAAATCGGACAAAAACCAAGCAACGAACAGCCATTTACCAAATAATCTTGGGGGTAATTCTCTACTTCACCTTTTTGTTGTTCAAAAATCAGCAAACCATGGTTGTCATGTTTCATGGGCCATACACAGACTTGCGGATTGGCAATATTAAGATCTTTGGCAATATCTTGTGCCATAGCAAGCTCTTCCCGAACACCATTTTTTAAACTACAACGAGACATGGAACGAACTTTTTTATTAAATGGATCAATGCGTAATTGTTCGCCAGCATAATCTGCCTGCTGCAAAACATCTGGTTGTCCTAAATTTTTTTGGTCGCGTGAAAATCCCGCAATTCCTTGTAAACAATTAAAATCGGGATTATCAACAAAGTAGGCAGCTTTGTTGAGATTAAAACAGTGCTCTCCACATAAGGAGTACAACACGAGCTCGGTAATGTTATTGTGATCATGTAGCGACAAGATTTTTTGTGGCAGAGCACTCAAATTACACAGAATTTTGTGCTGCCGTTGTAATATGGCATTTTTGTCCATAATACACCTCTCCAATTTTAGAAATAATGCTTCAACTACTACCTATCCCAAAATGTTGCTTCACCATTCAGGACACATCTTTTTTTACTTCATCCTTATATCTGACCATACCCTAGTTTGGATATAACATCAACAGGTCGTACAATCTCGCTCAAAATCATTGTATTCGCCACAAAAAATTATTATTCCTTGCTCGAGCCAAAAGAAATAATTGACAGACGAGAGCCCCTTCTTATAATTTTTTAGTTATTTATTGCCGAAAACCTGTAAAGATTTGAAAAAAAATAATTATGTTAAAAAAAGTTCTAGGAGTAGGTGCGGTTATCTTTCTCGTACATCAACCTTTGTTAGCCCGTAGCCAATTCCGTCCCCAAGATCCCCAGATGCCGCGTATCGAAACGCGGTGGCAACAAGAATCCGAGTCATTTACGTTGCGCGATTATCATTTAACAGAATATTCGCTATTTCAAACCTTTGATGAAAAGTTTTTTAATAATCATTTGCTGCCGTCAGAAAAAATAGTGTATCGCGCAGATACATCCAAAACTGTCAGCGGGGAAATTTTAAAAAAATTAATTGATGAGCTTATTGATGAAATGTATGCGGGAAAAAAAACTTTCAAGCATTTTACCATTATCCGCAATCGCGATTTTAACTCTTCCGAATTTATGGGTCTTATCATTCTTAAATTTAACGATTATCCATTTGTGGTTAAATTATTTATGGAAACGCCAAAAAGTTTAGCAAGCCCTTATTCCAAGGGAATCGTTCCCTTGTTTACCTTTTACATGGGCGGCGGTATTAATCGACATTTAATTGGTTTTACGCGGATCAAAAATTTAGAAATAATTACCGCCAAAATTAAAGCCGACCCTTCCTGGTCAACGTTTATTGATACTCCACGTAAATGGTTTTTGCGCCCCAATAAGTCTAAGTGGATAGAAATTACGGGCCATAATTTTGGCACCAAAGAGCCAATAAAAAAATGTTTGCCTGGCACCTATTGCATCATTGCTGACGCCATAGAATCAAGCAGAAAAACTTCGATGCTCAATAAACGCGACAACACATTGTGTCTTGATGTGTGCAAATTTCTTGATTTTTGGATCGACCCGCATATCGATAATTTTATGTGGGAAGCAGGCACCAACAAGTTGGTGGTTGTTGATACCGAGCATTTTCCAAGTCTTATGGGATTTGAACAGAATATGATGTTTGATAGTTATGTTTCGTGGCTAACCTATCTTGCGGGCAAGTTTTTGAATGATACGTTTTTCAGATCAAAAGCGGAGCGACGAAGCTTTCAGACTCATACGCGCGTGGTATGCTAACGCTGTGCCTGTCCTTCCATGCGTTTAATTTCTTCCGCAAATTCAGGATTTTGGGCCATATGGTCTTCAACTTTTTCAATGGCATGCATAACGGTTGAATGATCGCGACCACCCAAATAAATGCCAATATCACGCAAGGACTTATCAGTCATTTTTTTCATCAAGAACATAGCCACTTGCCGCACAAATGATAAATCTTTGCTACGTCGCTTAGATTTGAGATCTTGCGTGGTGTAATGATAATGCCGACAAACGAGCGTAACTATGCGGTCAAAGTCGAGCATAAGAGGAGAAGCCGCTACTTCCTGTGCACGCATAAGCACTTTTTTTGCAAGATCTAATGTCACCAGTTGTTTTGTTAACGAAGCAAATGCAAGCACTCGAATGAGTGCCCCTTCAAGTTCGCGAATGTTGGTAACCGCACGTGAAGCAATAAATAAAGCAACATCATCATTAAGTTGTTCGTTACTGTTTTCTGCTTTTCGTTTTAAAATCGCGATTTTTGTTTCTAAGCTCGGCACATGAATATCGGCAATCAAGCCACAGCCTAATCTGGAGCGCAATCGCTCGGCAATACCCTGCATATCTTGCGGATAGGTATCACTGGAAAATACGATTTGCTTGCTCGCCTCGTACAAGGCATTAAAAATATGAAAAAACGCTTCTTGTGTCTGTTCTTTATTAGAGATAAATTGAATATCGTCAATGAGCATGACATCGATTTGCTGATATTTAGTCTGAAATTTATGAATTTTATCAAAGCGAATCGCATTAATAAATTCATTCACAAACCGATCTGCGGTTTGGTATAATACGGTGGCTTGTGGATTATTCTTTTTTATTTGATTGCCAATGGCGTGCAACAAATGCGTTTTGCCTAAACCGGATTCGCCATACACAAAAAGTGGATTATAGACGTTGCCAGGATTTTCGGTAACTGCCTGCGCCGCTGCATAGGCCAGTGAATTGCTTGGCCCTACCACAAAAGTTTCAAATATATAGCTACTATTTATGTTTCCTGATTTTTTTTGTGGGATGGCAGCAGCTACCGCTGTCGATTTAGCAGCATGAAGCGTTGCAGGAATTAGTGCAGAAGATGATTGCGGCGATGGAGCTTGCGCAAGCTGATCTTGTGCTGGCACTCGTGCATCAAGAAAAATAACTCTGATCATATCTACATGGAGCAATCGACGTAGATGCACTTGGATCATTTCTAGGTAATTACTTTTTATCCAATCTTTAACAAACGTATTTGGGGCCTGCAAATAAACGGTTTTTTGCGCCGGATCCCACTGATGCAGACTGATGGCACGAAACCAGGTTTCGACAACCCGACTTCCCGCTTCTTCATTGATGATTTTTAAAAATTCTTCCCAAACGTTCTGCATCACAAAATATCATTTACTCGTAAAATTTTTTATTGAATATTAATTGGATTTCAAGCAAGCGCGAGCGCAAAAAAAAGTATGTCTACTGTAACAAAACAATTTGGTTTTAAAAAGAGTCTTTTGTCTTGTTGTGCGGCAACTATGCTACGGCAACTTGTTCATGGTGTGATAGGCAAGAATGCCGTTACATATCCCCTGTGCGAGCAGTTTTTGATACCGTTTGTCAGAAAGCAGTGTTGCTTCATAAGGATTTGAAAGAAAACCGATTTCCACCAGCGTACCTGGAATATGTGAACCAAGCAATACTTGGGCAGCTGCTGATTTTACTTTCCGGTTGCAGGTTGTTTGTTGATGATTTGCTTTATGCAGGACATGTTGATGTACCACATTAGCCAAATGCTGGCTCGCTTCGCGCAGGACATGTTGGTAGCGATCCACGAGAACTTTCTCGCATGAATCTAAATGGTGTTCTTTTTGCTTGAACAGCGAAGGCGTTACATAAAAAGTTTCGATGCCGCATGACATCGGATTTGGACTTGAATTTGCATGAATGGAAACTAAAGCCGTCGCACGTGGAATTGCATTTGCATAACTTGTGCGCGCATCGAGAGGCATATCAATATCTCTATCACGCGTCATATAGACATCATAGCCGTGCTCTCTCAACATAGATGCAACTTCTAAACCGATTGAAAGTGTAACTTCTTTTTCTGATACTCTGCCAACTCCCACAGCTCCAGTATCAGTGCCACCATGACCACAATCAAGGATAATGCGGGGCGTATTGGACACCACACGCAACAAGGTATTTTCTTTATTGATTTTGTTCATCAACTTTTTATTGAAAAACCGCAAGCGAACGGCATGTTGTGCGCTGATGGACAAAAACAGGTCATAATCGAACGCTACTTGAAGTTTATTAAAGGTGATAAGACATTTCACACCGGCAATTGGCGTTGCAGTAGGCTCTAATTTTACCGTATAAAACGGTGTCTTTGTTGTTGTGTCGATCATCTTTTTTTCTAATTCTTGAGTTCCTGGGCCTTTAATAACGGCACCAGGGAAAAATAGTTCCATCTGCTGATCACCATTTTTTTGGCCTTGGCTCAAGCGCGGAATTTTATTGACGATGGGTTCTTGTGAAAAATATAAGACTACTTGCGCAAATTCGATGTGCGATAATGGATTTTGTGCATCAGGCGTTGTGGTTTGACCTACACTTTGATGATGAAAAACGCGATTAAGTTCGGTACTAAACCCATTTTTTTGTTGCGCAGTAGAACTAAAAAATATCGCAAGGAGATGCCCCACAATAAAAAAGTAGCATGATAAACGCAGCTTCATAATTCCCCCCTAGAAATTTTCCCCTCAATGCTGTGTTGTCATCATCAACGTATCAGTTTAAATATCTAATTGTCAATAATGGTTTGGGGTGGGGAGAATTATTTTCGAAGGATCAAGGATTTTGATTAAAATAAAGAGGAAAAGATGGCGCAACTAAAACGTACAGTTTTGCAATTTTTTTAGACAAAAAAAAGACCACACGTTACGAACGCATGGTCTTTGATAAGTGATGTTCTAACTACAAAACATCGTATGTTTTGTTTTCCGCAGATGCGATTTAGGAGTTTTTCGGGCTACAGACAATAAGAACCTACTGCTTACCAACTAACAATCTGTCTTTTTCTGGTTCCTTGCTGGCTCTTTTAGCAGCTTTCTCTTTTTCTTGGAGTATTTTAACTTCTGCATGAATCGCAGAAAGAAGATTTTTTTCGTCGTCACTTGGCTGCAGATTAATGCCAGGTTTCAAAATTTTATTAAACGCCTTCTTTTCAGTCTGATTATGGCGCCACACTACTAAATTTAATCCAACAGGTTGATTATTATTAACCTTGTATACTTCGATTCTTATTTCATCATTGCTTCTTTCAAATATTGCACCAGTATCTTTCCCATCATTTGAGACGAACGTACAATAATTATCAGCAACTCGAGAAACAGTGGGAGCAGCACCAACATTAAACAAGCTCATGGTTAATCCACAAACTCGTACTGCAAGTCTTTTATTGATATTCACAAATAATCCTGTGCAAATTTTATGTTTTATCGCTAGAAGTGCCAAATATTCTATCATCATCCTTGGTATAAAATGATGTTTTCGTGAACTCGGCAAGCTGGGCATCAAGGTCCTGTTGTTGTGACAAACTTTGGCTCACTAACAATTTTCCATTACGATATGGGCGGTACGTTTTTTTACCAGTTTCTCTATCCCATTCTAAGTTTAATGCGCTGGGGTCGCAAGCTATCTTCTTAATTGTAACAATGATTTTAGGTTTTGATGAGTTATAAACAACTTCAACCATCCTTTTACTAAATTCGTCCTGGTAAGAATATACATTCCCCCAACGGTCATCCTTTGCAAACCTTGTTTTTGTCGAATCATCCATAGAATTGGTCGCACTAAACAAAATCAATGATAAGCCAGCGGTTAGGAAAACAAACATTTTTCTAGTGATTTTCATAAAATTTTCCCTCTTTCAAAATAATAAATAGTATTTCGGATAAATTTAACAAAAAGAGGTAAAAGTGTAAAAGTTTCCCCTATGGTCAGCGGTTTTTTAGGAAAAAGGCGAGATGATTTGTATGATTGGATCCTGAAACAAGTTCAGGATGACAAAATTGATGCCGGCTCAGCAACATAGGCCAATCTATGTGACCGCTCCCAGGCTGCCAAAAAAACATCAAGCGGATAGCGAATTTTGATATTCTCATCACCATGAAATGCCGGATCATGACAAATCACTTCACGTGTTTGTGCATCAAAGCCGACAACGACTAACAAGTGGCCTTTGGGATACGCTTTGGGCGCGCCGCGCAAATAACCACGCACACTTACGACGACAGGAATATCCTGTTTTAAATGTTGCAACAAGGCTGCAAACGACGCAAATCTCCTGGTTGAAAAATAAAAAGTACCATTACACCGCTCAAAGGCATGTGCCGTATTAAATGGCCAACTTCCATACGCATTCAGCCCACTGTCGTACGCTTTTTGTGCAAAATCTAAGGGATCAACGTATTGCATTAATAAATAGCTCGTTAACATACTACTTGATGTGGGCGAACACATGTCACCGCACCGCGGATGTTCCAGCAGCATTTGAGATTTTTGCGGTACACCGCCAAGGTGAATAGAAGGCCATGAATCACTTCCTTTTGCGCCAATCTCAGAATTAAATTTTGTAAAATCAGAAACACTAACGCTAAAGCCGCGAAATTGAGAAAAATCTGCGCCATTCACTATTTCAATTTTCAATCTAAAGCCATCAGCTAATCTTTGTGTTCCCGTTTCCAAGCGAACATGAAAATATTGTGTCCAATCGCCAATTTTTGAAGTGAAGGAACGTTGCACATTGGCTCCCCATTCCATCATTTTGTGCCATGCGCCCCATTCTTTGCTTGTCGCATCGCGCACTTGCGCATGAAATGCATAATGACCCTTTTCTGGTCTAAAAGCATTCCAGGAAAATATAAGTTGTGTAAATTGGGCAATATCAGTTTTAGAAAATACTAAATGCGCGCGTTGTTTTATAGATTTGAGTTCCTGCGAACTAAATTTTTTGGTATATGCCCACGTCCATGTACTTGTTTCATCAAATTCTTGAGCAAGCTCCGCTGCTGCCGTTGACATAGCTATCATTACAAGCAAAAATATACGTTTCATAACAATCCCCTTCCCCACCCGAATATTTACTAACATGATAATACTACTTGGATTAATATTGCAACAATCGTCTTGGTTGACCCTATAATCCTGTGTTGGGTAAGGACTGTTACGCAGTGTAGCGAGATTAACACAGTGAATCAAAAAATTCTTTGTTTACGAGCCACAAGCATGGCATAGTTAAACAAGGGGGTAATGATGCAAAAAATCAAAATACGGTGTGTTCGGGATAAAAATAGAGAAAACCGCCATCCCCCGCTCGTCCTGAGTGCCGAGCCTTGCGAGGTGTATCGAAGGATCATTCCTAAAATAATTCGGACTAATGGTTCGATACAATTTGCTTCGCAAAGCTACGCAAATCACTCACCACGAACGGGTTTGAAACGGTTTTACTTATCCAGAACTAATGTTAAACTAGCAATCTTACTGGGTTGTTTAGGCTTTAGTCATTTCTTACTCACCAAACAAGCTATTATTATTGTGCCAGTTGCAGATGTTTATGGCAGTCCTGATATAACAACAACTCATATTGATATCGAGTGCAAAAAAGCTATTGATTGTCCGCGTATCATGCAACTACTTTTCAATGAACTCGTCACCATTCTTAAGGAACAAGGAGACTTTGCCCAAGTTGCCATTCCACATCTTTTTTATATTACAACGCACAATAAACGCGAGCCTCAACATATTTGTTGGGTGAATAAACAGCACCTCTTGCCGCTACATGAAATTCCTGATGCACTGCTCAAATTACCACCACCAATTACCTTCAGGCATCCACAGAGTGTCTTGCCTTCCTCTCGCATTATTACACTAAAAATGCCATGGTACGACGAAAAATCTCAAAAAACCTATTCGGTGGGGACGCGATTCGTACTGCAAGAAGTTAACAAAAAAAACTACCGTATTTTCTTTTTGGACCCGACCAACAAAACAATTGACGTTACCCAAATTCCCAAAAAATTATGCATGGAAATACCCAACCAAACTTCAACACAAGAAATGCAACACACTTTCGTCTCTCTTCTGCAGGAATGGGCACATCTTGATCATGGATTTATTCCCTATGTTTGGGGAGGATGTAGTTTTACTCACCAGTGTTTTCATCAAAATTTTAAGCTCATCCCTGGGAAAGAAATTCCGGAACACTCCCACGTAATTCGCGAGCAATTTGACTATTTTCCATTTCCCGGCTTTGACTGTGCGGGACTTATTGCACGAGCCGCACAATGTTGTGGCATTCCCTTTTTTTTGAGAAATAGCACCACGATTGCTGAGCGCTTGCGACGACTGAGTCCTGATGATGCAATAGAACCAGGAGATATTATTTGGATTTTTGGCCATGTCATGGTGGTATCGGATCTGCATCGTGCAACTATCATCGAAGCTCGGTCGCATTACCATGGCTATGGAAAGGTTCAAGAAATACCGTTGTCTGAAGAATTTGTTGGCATGGACAGCTTTGATAAACTCAAAGAAGTGTATCTTAAACAAAAACCCCTTGAGCGATTAAATGCTCAAGGGGAAATAGTGCAAAAAATAGATAGTTTTAAAATACTTAAGTTTTCAAGTGTGTGGGGCAATTAGACATGATGAACTATGGTAACGGCTGGATGTCCACCACCTAGCAGTGCAGCGCATTTGCGCAAGTACGCAATTTTTGCGATACAGTTCCAGTACATTTCTGCAGCGAACCCGTAAGTTGGCTTAACGGTAATAAATGCCCAGACGCGTCCCCATTTGCCAAGATGGCGTTCCACCGCTTTTTCCATTTGCTCAAGCTGATCGAGCGTCAGGTTATTTATTTTTTCTTGCAAAGTGTAAGCCGATTGCAATGAGGTATCAGTAACTTTGTATTTGTAGATACGTTCAAGCGCAGCAATAAATCTATTTGGGTACACGGTTAGCAATGGGATTTTAATTTCTTGTGGCATGCCCACCAAACCACCGATGGTAAGATATGGCGCTAACTGTTGTTTGCATTTTTCAAGCGCGGCAATTTCTTGCTCGATGTTCAGATTTTGCAAAGCAAGACGCAATTTTTGTTGATTATGTTCTCGCAATGCTAATTTAACATCACCCATATTTAACTTTTCTGATGGGGTAGTTTTTAACTGCTCTTGCAACGTGCTAAGAGGACCATTTTGTCGATAATAATCATACCAGAGCTGGAAACCATTCCAGGCCGCCCAAGCAGCGCCAATTCGTGCAGCACCTTCAAAAGCATGTTTAAGTTCAGTGCCACCGCCAACAGATTGGAGTCCCTCATATGCAGAGTAACCCGCATTTTTGATAAACTTCGGCGCGTTCTTTCCTATTGAGGCTAGGGTATCAACAATACTAAAATCTGCTTTGATGTGTTGCAATGGCGACATTGTGGTTAGGGCGATAGTTGCTGCCATTCGTAATGAGAAAGGTTTTTTGAAACTAATCATATATTCCTCCATTATTGTTTCTAACTGAAATACTTTGCGCATCTCATTTTGCTTTTGTAGTTATTTAAACAATAAACGGAAATATTCGAGACGTCAAAAGGCCTGTCTAAAGGCCAATAAGCTCTTCTGGAACTATTTTTTGGCCCGTCAGTACCGCTTTGCGGTAATTTCCCAGAGAAAGGGCTGGCGCGATTATGAGAAAGCCTTTAAGAACAGCGTCTTTGGTCAGTAACATTTTGTATTCGGACTCAGTGGTTTTGTGCGCTACCTCAAGTTCATGCTGATTACTGATGGGTCCACATGAGGCAAATTTTACCCCAAAAAATGCAGAACTAGTGATCACCGTAACGCCAGGATGCGCCCTTGGTTGCCCTACCATATTATGGGCCGCAATTAAGCCCTGATGCATTGCATCTGACCAAGTACAACTTGGCACCAGATTTCCAGAAATTTGATCTTTGACTACTACCACATCACCTGCGGCAAAAATCCCGGGAATACTAGTTTGCATGAACACATCAACCTGAATCCATGCATCCTGCATCTTTATTCCCGCTTCAGCAGTAAATGCTGTATTTGGCCGAGCTCCAAGAGCGCACACCACCACATCTGCAGGAATAACAGTACCGTTGGCCAAGGTGACGCCAGCAACGCGTTGTTCCTTTATTATGATTTCTGTCACCATGTGCTGCGTCAGACAAACAACACCAAGATTGCGCATCGCATTTTCAATGAATGCAGCGCCCTGCGTATCCACAAGACGTGGCAATATTTGTTCTGCGCGTTCAACTACCGTGACTTTTACACCCTGCGCCGTAAGCGCATCAGCGCATTCAAGTCCGCTCAATCCTGCCCCGATGATCACCGCGTTAAGCGTTTTATAAGGAATTATGGTTTTACCCAATTTACGCTGAAGCTCCAATTGGGGCCCTGGTTCGATGCCGCCTGTCCTGACCCCTCGACTAAGCTCGGGAGTAAACGCCCAGCCTGCTTCGCCCGCCGACGCTTTAGCGAAGGCTGGGTCGAAGGACTCACCACGAACGGTTAATTGTTTAACAAACTGCAGCAAGGAAGTGGCATGCCCAAGGCCATGAAAATTAAACACACCTTGCGCATCGATGCCTGGAATATTGGGTTTAATGGGACTAGTTCCCGTTGCAATGAGCAGCACGTCGTAAGAAATTCTTTGACCATCAGTCAGTTCAATCTGTTTTTCGGCGCAATGAAGTTGGGAAACTTTTTTACCAAGAAGAAGCTGAACATTTTTTTGTCGTACAAGTTCGGGGGTAAAAATAGCCAACTGTTCTTGGGTTTTGCTACCGGCAAGATAATCGGCCAAAAAACATTTGTTGTACGGAAATTCAGCCTCATCACTGATGCAGACAATAGTAGCATCCGGGTCCAACTGACGAATTTTGTTTACTGCTGAAATTCCAGCAGCAGATGCGCCGATAATGAGATAAGTTTTTTTCATGAAATTATGAATATTTGAGTGGATAGGCTTCTAAGTGTTTAAGAGATTCGAGTTCAAGATCTACATCTAATGCTGGCCAATGAAGATGTTTTTCATGAAAAAATTCTAAGTTATAAATTTGTTCTATGGTCGCGGTTAGAAACCAAGGAAACTCTTTGAAAGGCATGAAGAATTCTTGATCGTTAATCAAAATCCAAATACCTTGATTAGAAATGTTTTGTATTTCAGCTGACGCTGAAGTGCTTTTTCCAAGCTTTTTCAATTTCTTTGCCATGTTCTTCAACTACCTTCGCAAGTTCTTTAAGTTGCCTATCCGAAAAACCACTATAATCAGCAAGTGCTACTACCGGTTCAATCCAAAATTTTGCTTCCCCATCAGGTGATAAAATATGAATATGCATTCTTGATTCTTCACGAGAAAAAAAGAAAAACCTATAACTTTTATACCTAAAAACTGTGGGACTCATTGACTACCTATTTTTTTTATGAATGAACTTATCTATTCTTGTTATTGATTAAAACTAACAACTCACAATTTTAATCGCAAGAATTTAGAATTTCTAGATTTAGCCGTTACGCTCTACCAACAGATGCGGATAAAAGTGTTTTATGAGCCATGGCAAGTCGGGAAAAAATTTACCTAGGGGATTGCCGTGATATATTTCATTGGCACTAAGCCACCAGTAGGCATCAAAATCCTGAGGATTATAGGGAATTTCAGCGTGATCAATGCGAATCTCATAGATCATCTTAAAAAAATTATTGGCGTAATGATTTTTATGTTCTTCGTTATATTCGATGTGATGCGGCGCAATCAAGCCTAATTGGCGCCACGAATATGTGTGCATATCAAGGTTGATCTCTTCGAGCACTTCTCGTCGCACGCCTTCATCATAACTTTCGCCACTTTGAACTCCACCACCAACCAATCCAACATGAAAAGGCCATCTCGTATTTTCACCGCGCTTACGAAACAGACAAAATTTATTTTCAGAATTGATAATAATGGCAAGCACACCACGCATGTAGCGACGTCCTTTTGATTGCGAGCGCCAGGCCGTTGCAATTACCTCATCCTGCTCATTAACGATATCTACTAGTTCATCTGGGGTTTGAATAATCATAATTTTTAAATTCTATGGTTAATTTCGGTTTTATGCTTAGAATATCGATTTTGAGGACATTAGGCAATTGTAAGAACTACATACTATTGCATAGTGCGCGGCAATTTTTTATGGTGTGTTAAAGAATTAATTCTAAGATGTATCTTAAAAAGGAGAATCATGAACGAAATGACCTCACACCCGTATACCATCAAAAACTTCTTACCACTTATCATTATAGTATCGATAATTCTCGCATTCACCGTAATAAAACAACTTATATATGGCTACGATCTACGCAGTGCAATGTATGATTTTATGGGTAGCTTCTTTATTATCTTCAGTGCATTCAAGATTTTTAATCTTAATGGTTTTGTGCATGCCTATAGCATGTATGATATTATTGCCAAGCAAACCATCTATTATGCCTATGCCTATCCATTTATCGAACTTGCGCTAGGACTCGCGTATCTTTTCCGCTATCAGCTGATACTTGCTAACTTCATCACGCTTTTACTTATGATCGTGAGCAGCATTGGCGTGTGGTGTGAACTTGCCGAAGGCAGACAAATCACCTGCGCTTGCTTGGGTGCAGTATTTAAATTGCCGATGACCTACGTCACGCTGGCCGAAGATGCGATCATGGGTTTAATGGCCTTGATAATTTTGATTAAATACTTTTATTAATACCCGCCTGTGCCCGCCGTTAACGAAAACAATTATGGGTAACAAATTATCCAACTTCCATCGAAGCCAAATTCTATGCCCAAGTACGTAAACCGATAATGCCCCAGTATGCGAAATAAGCAGTCGATATCGCCACAGCTATAGTAATTATTACCGAATATAGGTAAACAATACTGCGAACATCACCTTTAGGCGTGCACCACAAAGCAAGAACACTAGTAACTGATGTGGCAGCAAAAACGATAGTTGCTAAAAACAAAGAAAAAGACCAGACAGTCAAGTTTCCCATACGTGAGATAGCAACACCAACATCGTTAGACAGCATGCATAGGGCAAGAATGCTTAGCAGGCTTAATACTGCAACCATTGGCCACAGTTGCACCTTATATTCTGCAGTCCAGCGATGTTTCTTACTTAGACCTCGCAAAATCCAAAATGGCGCATAAACAAGAGCCGAAATAAGAATTAGCAAAACGAACCCAGCGATAATTATCTCAAAGATTGCAAGCCATGTAGGAATGCGTTTCATTGTAATATGTAAGAGAGATGCGTTTCTCAGCCCCAAGCTAAGCTGGATGAACTCTCCTTCGGCATTTGGCACAAGCAACTTGAGTGTTGGCAATGGGTCGGGATACTCGTTCATAGGCGCATAGCGAAACTGAGTATCCGTGACAGGAAAAAATGTTGCATTTTTTTCTGCTAAAGAACTAACAAGGAGCTTATTGTCTTGGAAATGAATATAGGCCATGCCAATCAAACGTTCGAGAAAGAAAAATAACTCGACCCTAGGTGAATTGGGTTCATACCAACCGGTATATGCATTTGTTTTTTCAGGAAGTGAAATCTCCGGAGGAATAGATGGTTTTTGCAGTTGGCGGGTAATATATACACGAATGACCGCGCCAATTTGCTCGAACGCCTTTCGATTGTCGGAGTTGATACTATAAAAATAACCAATACCTTCGGCAGGCATGTATTCCATGGCAGTAAGCCCTCCAGGCACGTTACCATCATGTCCATGATATACAAAGCCATCATACATGGTGCAGTAGTTACTCAAGCCATATCCCACCCGCAAACCTTCTTTAGCCGCCCAAGTGCTCGAGGGGACTTCCATTCGGTTAAAGATAGCGGCAGGTATGATTTGTGTGCCATGTAGATTGCCATGATTAAGATAGAAAAGAAGATAATTTGCCATATCATTGGCGCTGGCATTGATAGCGCCAATGGAACGATAAAGTAGATTCCAGTAAGGATAGGACGTTTTGCCGTCACTATGATAAAGCACAGTAGTTAATTCCGAAGACGGTTGAAAGTATGATGCTGTTTGCATTCCAATTGGTTTGAAGAATTTTTGCCCAACATATTCTTCGAAACTCTTACCGGTAATCTTTTCAACAATATAGGCTGCAACGGCTGGTCCAGAATTACAATAAGCCATGCGCGTACCAGGGCGCCAACGACAGGTTCGCGAGCTGTGATCATAATCAAGCGCATCGCCATAGGACATTATTGAAGGGTTCTTGGCAAATTCGCGCAAATGCATGTCATCCCAACCTGTGGTGTTTTCTAATAAATGGACAACACGCACTGGATCGCTCGCCTCCCACTTATTGTCGAACCAAACTTCTGGTGCTAATTTTTGCACGGAATCTTCGAGTGAGAGCTTGCCTTCATCGGCTAACATAAGGACAGCAAGGGAGATAAACCCCTTAGATACTGACCCGATGCGGAACAGCGTTGCTGCAGTTGCAGTCCGATCACTAGCTAAATCAGCTTTGCCTAGGCCAGCTGTCCACATAGGACCATCTCGATTCACAAGCGCAACGGACATGCCAGGTACATGCATATCTTTAAGCACATTTTCAAGTTGCGTTTGCAATTCTTCGATAGACTGGGCAGGTTTTTTATTTGCGTTGATGTTTTGGGAAGAACATGCGATTCCAAAAAAAGCACAAATAACTATTGAAGTCAGAGATCTTATACCTCTCATATTGAATTTCATATTTCGCTCACAATTTTAACTCGATTCAAATTTTTCTTAGCTTCATCATTTGGCGTCCAATTCGCTCAATTTTCTTGAGTGGCAAATTTTGCAAATATCGGAGAGCGTGGGTTGGTGCAACAACTCATTCATTTTACTAGCAAAAGACGATAAAATCTAATAGCATTTTCTTCTTTTTTGTTACAGTACAATGATAAGTTTCCACTAGTAGCGCAAAATAAAAAGTTCCGGTTTTAGGGCCGATCCTGAAAAATTGTATGAAGATTTGTGTGGAAAGATTAATCAATGATATTTAGCAGCGTAGAAAAAGCCTGCCAACTTCTAGTTGATGCAGCTGCCCAAGACGATGTGGTTCGCACTCGACTAGAACAAGAAGGCAAATTGTTTGGCAATCAATATAACGCAGAAATGCGCTCCTTGCATGAAAAAAATGCCGATTTACTCGATTCTTTTTTAGCGCACTATGGTTGGCCAAGCATTTCAAAGTATGATTTCAAAGTACATAAAGCTGCATGGTTAATAGCTATTCATGCTATTTCAAAACCACATGTAATGCGACGAGCATTGCAAAATCTTGAACAAGAACTAAAACATGGCCAACCCGTTCAAAATGAATATGCAAAGCTTTTTGATCGCGTTGCTCTCTATGAAGGAAAACAGCAATATTACGGGACACAATTTTATCCAAGTACAACGGGTTTCTATGCTCGCAATCTCATGGATCCAGAAAATGTCGACAACAGACGCGCCCTACTTGGTTTACCTTCATTTGCCGATGGAAAAAAAGAATGTTGTCCTGAGAGTGGTGGAGTTATGGACGCAGCGGAACTCGAAGTGTTTGAAAAGAATTTACTGGCTTTTCTTAAAGAAGTTGGGTGGCAAAAATAATTCTAGACCTGGCTGCAGCTTATCCTGATGTGTTCAACAAAAATGAATTAGCGCATCATAATTTCAATTTTTTCTAATTTGTTTATTTATTTTTTTGATACCTGGCGGTGCCCACTCACCATTGAGCACCGATTCTTGTGGCCAATAGATCCGCATGGTCAGATTGAACGAGCCTTCTGGTGCTGGTAACCAATTAGATTCTTTATCTGTTCCCGGTGATTCGTGCAGAATAAAAATATCTAATGATCCATCAGCATTAAACATTAAGTTGTCGCGATCACCAAGCGCATAACGATGTAATGGATTTTTGATTAAGAAACTTTCAGCGTTATACATTGTAATTGACCAGAAAGCATTAGCGGGTGGCAACTGATCTTTATCAAAATGAATTACATACTTGTTCTTGCCATTAAGTGGTTGGCCATCAGCATCGACAAATGCTGTTGGATAAACGGCATCGACCGGCAAATTTGCGCCAATACCAATGAGGGCAATCATCGCACGCGTGAGATAATCGGTGCCATACGTGCCTATATCGAGCATGATCCCCCAGCCATTAATTCGTTTCATAGCCTGCATCTTTGCAGTCATCTCTTTAAATGCTTGCTTTTTGCCCTGCGTAAGTTCTGCGAGCAGATCTGTAGAAAGTGCAGCGCCATCAAAATCTTTGCCGGGCACAATCCCAATACTTTTTAATCGTTCAAGCATGGGGGCATCTGCCTCTGCGGGAGGATTATTTTTTAACGCGTGGGCAAAAATGGTGTAAAACGTTTGCACATCCATTGCAGCAACTTTATCAACGGGCGCCGTGTGCGTGCCAATTGCACTAGCAACTGATGATATTTTGAGCGCTTGCGCTGGTGAGCCAAGAGGCGCTAGCTGGTAGCCCGCTTGGATTTTATGCACAAAATCGTAATCATTTTTACCATTGGTCTGCGTGCGCGCAAGTATCAACACCATATCGGTTGGTGATTGAATTTTGTGCGCACCTTCTGGCACGACACCTGTCCATCGAGGACCTACAATAAGAAAATCTTGCGCATTAGTCCCCGTGGTGCGTTTGCCCAGTGATGCAAACACATTCGTCCAGGCATCCATGAGCTCCATTAAATAATAGCGCCCCTGCGTATCCGGCACCGATAGCTTTATTGGTGCACGTGCAAGATCAAGCCAGGCAAACGAATACAGCGTATCAACATTTGGTCGCACAATATCTTTGAACTCATCAGTAGGAAATTCAGAAACATGCACAAATGTATTTACATTGGCACCATCGTGAGTCATCGCTTTTTGTGTGACATCCATGAGAACCAAGGGATAGGCATAAACATAGAGCTGTGTACCAAGATCAATAGTATTCATGGTAAGGTAATCCATATAAGTAAGGCTGCCATGACCAGAAGTGGCACCACAATGACAAGAAATCCGGTCGTAGAACTTTTGTAATTTTTAGCAAAACGTAATTTATTACGAGTGTCTTTAAAATCAAGAGCAGAAAATAGAATTATCGCACATCCCCACAGAATAAGTGTTTCACCAAGAATATGACCAATTGTTCTGTGCAATTCACTCTTGAAGCTAATTAATCGTAAAATCGCAAGTCCGCCACCCATGGCAGCAAGAGCTGTTCGCAGCCATGCAGAAAATGTGCGTTCTGCCGCTAGTAACGTGCGCTCTTCTGCTAATTGATTATTATCTAGTTCCTGATCTTTCATAATTCCCTTCCGTTATTATTAATAAGATTCGTATCATGGTAATCAACGATTATCAATTATACGCGGCGTATTACAATATATTTCATAGAAGGAGAATAACGGTGTCGAAAGAACTCAACGTTGGCGACATTGTAGATGGAATTCCGCAAGCGGGTCTCGTGCGTGGCAAGGTCAAGAAAAAAATTACGTCCGAAATTATGTTTAAAAATTACACGGTCCATGCTTCAAAAGAAGAACCGCACTATTTAATCGAAAGTATCAAAACAGGACATCTTGCGATGCACAAAGGCTCTGCACTGAAAAAAATTAAAAACTGAATTGAGATAATTATGAGATTTTGCCACACGTTAGTTCTGTTGTTAGTCATGAGCATACCGCTTAATGCGCAGGATCATCGCAACCATGAAGCTCCACCCTTCTTTGAACGCTCATCCCTACCTGTGGATCACCATGTGCCCTTTTCACCATCGCGCGATCACGCAATGCATACCGAGCATGCTATGCATGAAATGAAACACAGCATGTATGGCACCTATTCTATTAACCGTGACGCTTCAGGAACTAGTTGGATGCCCGACTCAAGTCCCGAAACCGGCTTTGATTTCATGCATGATGAATGGATGTTCATGATATTTGGTTTTTCTTACACAATTTTTGATAAGCAGACAGGACCGCGTGGCGGAAAACAATTTTTTGATGAAAATATGTTGATGGCCACAACGCAGAGGGATTTGAGCACCTATACCTTTGCACTTCGCACTATGTTATCACTCGAGCCAGCGACCATTGGTTCTTGCGGATACCCACTTCTATTGCAAACTGGTGAGACGTGTAATGGCGTTACTCCTCTTATTAATCGCCAACACCCACATGATCTTGTTATGGAACTTGGCGTCGTAAATACCTTTAGGTTTACCGAGCATGATTCGTTATTCTTGTATTTCGCGCTTCCTGGCGAACCGGCATTGGGTCCTCCGGTCTATTTTATGCGATTTTCTGGTGAATATAATCCTGAAACCCCTATAGCGCATCATTGGACAGATTCAACACACGTTCAGTTTGGTGTGTTGACGGTCGGATTTGTACATGATGGTTGTAAAGTGGAAGTGAGCTCATTCACCGGCAGAGAACCAGATCAATTCAGATTTGACTTTGATAAACCTCGATTTGATTCATATTCGTTTAGAATTTCATGCAATCCCACACCAAATCTTGCTTTGCAATTTAGTTACGGTTTTCTCAAGAGTCCCGAACAATTGCGACCGGAACTTGACATCGCGCGCACTACCTGCAGCATCCTGTATAACAAAGCATTTGATGATAGCAATGTGCAACTTGCGGCAATTTTTGGTTTGAATGACGAAAAGCCGGGGGACAAGCTGCCTGCATTAATCCTTGAAGGCACCTTAGAGCTGCACAAAACGCATTTGTTTTTTACACGGTATGAGACGGTGAATAAAAATGATTTGTTTATTGCCCCAGATCCACTCGCGCATCACATCTTTAATGTACAAAAATTAACGATGGGTTATGTCTATGAATTTTTACATTTTGATCATCTAAAATGGGGAATTGGTGGAATGTGGGATATTCCTCTAATTCCACCAGCAATAAAAAATCGCTATGGTGATGCTTTTGGCTATATGGTGTTTTTACAACTCACGATTATATAAAAAATGAGCCGACGAGGTTTACTCCGATCAGCGCACTCAAAATTATTGTAAAAAGTTCTCAAATTACTTTTTAAAACCGCCAAAAATTCCATAAATGAGAAGACCTCCAACGCTATAACCACATACGTTTGCCCATGCCTTATGTTTCTCTGCGCTGGCTTCTTGTCCTGCTGTTTGAGCCAATTCTTGTTTTAACTTTATGTTTTCTTGAGCGATCTTAGCCCATTGCTTACCGAGCTTTTGTCTGGCAAAATGATGCAAATTTTTTACGGCTACAATGTTATTTGACAACGAAGCTATAGCAACAAACGCAAAAATTAATTTTTTCATAAAAATCCTTTAGCTCTTTGATTCTTCAATCGGTTTCACTGAATCAGCACTTTTGTCATCGCCCCAACTAATTATTTTCTTAACAGCGTTATATGTGATTGCTCCGCATACGGCACTAATCATAATATTTGCAGGGTTTGTTACATGACCTGCAAAGCGCAACCGAGCGACTGTGCGTGCTGTTTTCCCCTGTTCATCGTTTAATATTTTAGCATTTTGTGCTAATTCGGCTTTTAACTTAGTATTTTCTTCGGCAAGGCTGGTCAATTTACTTTTAAGTTGTTTCATAACTACTTTATTAACATGTCGTACCGCTCCGCTATATGACGGCAACAACAGCAATATTGTTATAGCAAACATTAATTTACTTTTCATGAAAGATCCTTAAAATACTCTAATTTTTGTTAATTCTGTTTCTTAAGTTTAAGAAAAATAGGCACTTTGTCGAGCTGTAAACAAGGCAAGATTTGATTAATTCAATTAGTATGCTACCAGGGTGATTCAATTTTGAAAGTTCAGGGTAAATGCAATGAGCCTGAGTAAAAACGTACTCTAGTAGATGCATTTAGCAAACATAATATCGAATTTGGATTCACTTTACAACACATCCAGACAGTGTTTACGAGTTTTAAGATGGAAGCACCAATTTAGTCTATCTTATATACAAGGTTGGTTTTTTAAGTCAACAAAAAACCGATCAGCACAAACTGATCGGTTTTATAATTAGGTCGATAATTACTTTTCCTCGTTTAAAAACGCTTGAAGTGTTGCGACACAGTCTCCTCTTACATTTTTTACTCTTCCGTCGCAGTAATCTGTGGGAGCATCCTTCTGCGTCAAACATGTCTTTGCATCTGTTAATATTTTAGCTACAACATTTCCTTTTAATGGTTCTTTTGCATTAAAGCTTAATGCAATTCGCTTACCATCTTTTCTGATATCGATACTTGAATTATCTGCCAAATTTTCATACTCTTTTCCAGAACCTTTTCGAATGTCAACATAATCAAAATCAGAAGCATCTATTGTGCCAAATGAATCCATGTATTCTAGGTCCAATTGTCTTGCTAATGGAATTTGCTGAATACAGGCTTCTGCTTGCTCCTTAAGGTATTGCATATCGTGATGAAATGTTTGTACTACCATCATTCCACCATATCTATTTCCAGACTCAGAATGCATGGCTTTTAGGTCAAAACCACAATGTATTTGTCCAATATACATCGCCTTTTCTGGCATGTAATTAGTATACGTCCCAACTTCTTGTATCTTAGGCATAAATCTCAAACGAATCGAAGGAAATTCGTCCTTTTGCTCCATCGCACCAACAAAAGCTGGTACAGCTGCCATTGACAGCGCTAACATTAACTTCTTCATATTTTGTCCCTCATATTTTAGGATAATACCATTAAACTTACTATCCAGTTTACCCTCCCTACTATAGATTGGCAAATGGTAAATATTAACCATTTCTCCCTGTTCTTCCCTGTAAATATTCCTTTTTTTAGTCCTACTTTTAGGTTATGCGCCCACGCCTCAATTTTCTGTTAATATAATTTTTTTAAAGAAACTGGCCTGCCAACCGTAGCCCTTCGACTAAGCTCAGGACAGGCTCCACGGAGCTAATGATGCAAACTTTTTACGGCTACAATGTTATATGACAACGAAGCTAGGACAATCAACGCGCAAATTAATTTTTTCCTAAAAATCCTTTAGATTTCCGATCGTTGGAGAGATTTCTTAAATTCATTAAAACATTCTATCTGCTGTTCAACGTCTGTTTGCTGATCACAATTCTTAAGAGCATTCTGATATTGCTCCACTTTATTCAAGATGGCATCGGTCACTTTTTCAAATGGATCGTGCATACGATCGCGTTTTTCAGACTGTAGCTCTTCGTATTGATATTGCAGTCTTCTCCGCTCCTGTAGCCCTTTTATAATTTGACCGACCACTTGCCCGTATATCTCTCTCTCATTCTCTACACGCACAGAGGTATTTCGCGCAATATTTTCATCGGTATAAGCTGATTTATGGAACTTAAATATCGTCTTAAAAATTTGATGTGAGCAATCTGTTAACCTGTTGTATTCTTCCGAATCTTCCTTGTCCTCTGGTATATTTTTTTCACTCAATGAATCGTGATATTTAGTCATACAGTTATTAAGATGCTCGATAACTTTCGGCATTTCTTCTTCAGTTAGCATTCGATCGAAATTGACCAATGAACCATAGCTTTTTCGTTGTGCAGGTATCCAAATACTTTGTCCACCTGGTTTCCAAGTTGCTTCTCCGTATCCGACTTCTTGTAAATTATTAAAGAATTTCGTGCTAAAGGGAATATTTGTTCTTTGTCCAGCAAGCAATAAAGTGTGCTGCCTTGGATAAATCCCTAACGCTAAATATTCTGACAGCGTCTTCATGTCGTGGTTGGTAGATACCCACACCGAAGAATCAGGTCCTTCTTTAGGTGTTAATCCAAACTTAGTTGTCGTAATACTTAAAAGTTTTGCATTGAACGTGCAATTAATAGCGACGCTATATTGTTTAGGTTCACAATCCGCTTCAGATGAGGAAAATATAATGCTCCCAAAGCTATGAATAGCGGATTTGCCATTCTCGGCTTTGGCAAACAAAGGTATCAGCAACAATGAAACAAGTAATTTTAATTTCATAAAAACCTTTAGACATAAATTTATTAACTTATCGCTTTAATTATAAGCAGGAGCAATTTAATTGTCGAGTGGAAACACTATCCATTCCAGCATTGTGGATAAAACAATAGACATGTCGGTTAGAAACTTTTGATGGGAACAATTAGAAAGGAACGTGCCCGACAGGATTTGAACCTGTGGCCTGCAGATTAGGAATCTACCGCTCTATCCACCTGAGCTACGGGCACACATGCATAGAGAATACCGGAAAATTAAAGATTGTGCAGCAGCAAAAATAGGCGGTTACCAGCTTCCTCCGCCCCCACCGCCTCCGCCGCCGCCAGATGATCCTCCACCACCGGAACCTGATGAGCGTCCGGGAGGAGTCGCTGAAGCTGCAATAACATTGCTCAGTGAGCTGCTCAGTTGTGAAGAGAATTCGCCAGCACCAAACGCAGAAAATGGTCGTGTGCCAATATACCAGACTGGCACATAAGGATGTCCTTCTTGCGCAAACTGTGCAAACAGTGTTGCAAATTGTGCAGACCATTGTTGTTCGACACCGAGTGCCATAGCATACGGCAAATAGGTCTCATACAATTCTGGCGTTCTTGTAGGTGGCGTTCCAATTATTTTGAGACGTTCTGTTTCAGTAGTTGCTAAGAATAATTTAAAGCCTTCAATTTCTTCATTGAGTCGCATGCCCTCTGCAGTGTAACCACGCATAGTCAAGCCAAACAAGATCGTGATCAATGCATACACAATTACCACGAGCCAAGCAAAACCACTTTCGCTGGTATCAGGAACAAGAAAAAGACCAATAAAGCCAAAAACACCTGCTATCATCACTCCCATAGCGAGTGTTGAATAATTGAAGTTGAAACATTTTGCAGAATACATGTTGCTCAGATACGTTCTTAGGTGAGAAATAGCATTAGCTAGAATTGTATGATGTGAGCTGTTCAACTTAAGCGTTTCGCCTCGTGCAAAAAGCAATTTAAATAAGGTAGCGTAAAGTGCTTCCTGCTCTGTTTCTGTATCTTCGTGAGCTTGGCGCGACATTTTTTTAGCTTGCAAGGTATAACTTGATGTACCTAAAAATGACGTTTCTTCGTATGCGATCGTGAGATAACCGTGCACAGCCATATTAACGATTTCAGCAGCAAATGCTTTGGTGTCAAATCCCTTGCGATTAATATACATGACTTCACTAGGCGTTAAACCTTGCGGCGGGTAAAAGCGAGGAATTATCGTGCCAGAAATGGCACGCTGCTCAGCTCTGAAACTCAAATATTTTGGAATGTACAGAAACAGGAGAATTAATAATCCCAATAACAACCATAAAATGCCCATATTATCTTGCACAAAATCACGAATTTTTGTGAGCCATGTTGGTGCTGTGACAAAACCTTTTGGCCACGCGACAACAATCGTAAGACCTTCGCCAGGTTGTAGGGCGCGAGTTGTGGTAAACAGACAGACACCAGTAGTAGTAACTTGGGTTTTATAATCACTCCCTTGCTCGCCTTGATAGCCGGTGTAACCTTCTGTTTTTATCGAATCAGCAGGGATGCCGTGCGGCAACGTAACGTGAGCAGTTGCATGTTTGATGGGAAATTTCCAGCCATTGCCGGTCACATTCCAATAGAGCTCATCATGATTTTCAAAAAAACCAAGCTGACGCGTTGTAGTGTAATAAATGGTGTAGACATAATTACCTGGTTCAACGATGCGCTCTGGATCACCAATGTAAATGCGCTTGCCATTTTCCATCGATTTTAGGTGAAATGGGACTGGATAACCATCGCGCAAAATTTGCTGAATGTGAAATCCTACAACAACTTTATTACCCCAGCGATCGTGGTAGCGCGTTGGGAAATCACGATAAATACCATGCAGGCCATAGATGCCGTGATTGGTGTAGTTGATAGTTTCTTGCACATCCATGCGCGCATCGGGATGCACCGTAATGAGACTTTCGAAGGAGTTGATAACTTCGAGAGATTGGCGGGCAAAAAGATGTGCATTGAATATGCAAAGGCCTAGAAACAAATAAAATTTATTAATCGACACAGAGCCACTCCTCGATGTCATCCTGAACTTGTTTCAGGATCCAATCATTAAATCATTTCAATCAAATTAAGAAACCGGACATGAAGCTTTCTTAAAATGTCGCACTTTATTTTCACATTACCAATAGTTGAGCCATTCCTGCGTGTCATGGATCCTGAAACAAGTTCAGGATGACATCTCGGGATTAATGGCATTTCTTGCGCAGCAAATTTTTTCATGGGCTGCTTCGGTCGCCTTGTCTGGTTTTTAAAACTTAACCGTCGGCACTTCACGCTCAGCAGCATTGCTTAATTCAAAATATGGTTCAACTGTAAATCCCGTGATTCCGGCAATGATGCGCGAAGGAAACATTTGAACCTTAATATTATAATTGCGGGCAGTACCGTTGTAATAGCGACGTGCAAGTTGTAGCTCATCTTCAATCTTGCTGAGATCTTTTTGCAGGCGCATGAAATTTTCATTTGCTTTAAGTTGTGGATAATTTTCTGCCACCGCAAATAAGGTTTTCAGTGCTTGGGCAAGTCCAGCTTCTGCCCCTGCTTTTGCTTCCACCGTGGTGGCATTCATGGAAGCTGATCTATATTTAGCGATGTTTTCTAGCGTCGATTTTTCATGGATGCTGTAGCCTTTAACCGTTTCCACCAGATTGGGAATCAGATCGTAGCGCCTCTTAAGTTGCACATCAATACCCGACCAAGCTTCTTTGAGCAATGCACGCAGATGCACAAGACTGTTGTAGCCCATCACAAACCACATCGCGCCAAAAATGATACAGGCTAAAATAATAATCCCGATAAAACCTAGTACTTCCATGAGTAACTCCTCTAGTTATTTGTTTGCAACAATGTTAAATACGGCAGCAAGATCATCATGATCTTGTCCTTGATCGGTAATCAAATACGCACCAGCATTTTGATTCACTGGATATAATTCAATTAATTTTTTCACCTGAGCATCATGGTTATTACTTACGATGTCATCTTTGGTGGCAAATGCAAAGCCAAGTGAAAATGTATGTTCTTTTAAAATGTCTTGCAAAAGATCGATCGGCTGCACATCGGCTCCCGTAAAATTTGTGCTTGCTTGCAATTGTGTATTGATAATATCTTCCCACGCTCGCGGATTGCCAGAGTTTGAGGTCTGTGAAATAAAGCCGCGCGGTTTAACTACATACTGTAATTGATCCGAAACATGTTTGATGGCGGTGTGCGCATTCAGCATTGGGTATGCGAGCATAATATTGCGCCCCGCAAGCATCAACTTAATCGACTGCACTTGTTCAAAGCCCTGTTGCGTATCCACATGAATACCTATTGATTTGAATAATTCGTTATGCTTTTCGGGATGTAATGTAGCATATAATGCGCGCAATGCGGTACCGGCTCCACGCGAGTGTGCTAAAATGTCTAACTTTTTGTCGGGATTAATTTTTGAAATTTCATGCAGCACATACAATAGCGCACATGTATCGTGATCTTCACCCAGATTTATATTGCGCAAACTAGCGACTTCGGGATAGTCAAAAGAAAATATCGGGCGTTTAAAGCGATCAGCATTTTTATAGTTGGCATAGGATCGTCCACAGTTCAAAAATCCGTGACAGATTAATAATGGAGTTTGTCCAGCAAGTTCTTCTGGTCTGACGTTTTGAATGCGTTTTACGGTATTATGATCAGGAAACGCCACGCGAATGTGCGGATCGTAGCCGAGGATAGTATACCATTGCGTTTCTTGGGCACTATTTAATGCATGATTAATGCGCTTGGAAACATAGTAGCCACCGATTTTGGTACGGCGCCATAGTGTATATAAATTTTTTAAGATCTCATTTTGCATAGTATTTGCTTCAACATATGTGAAGCCAAGAAATGATAAGGAAATAATGAATATTTTGTAATTCATGGTTACCCCTGTAAAGTCCCTGAATTGATCATGATTTATACTATTAGTATATCTAAAGAATGGATATGTGTAAAAAGGGCAACTTTACGAAATGCGCCCGAAAGGATTCGAACCCTTAACCCTCAGATCCGAAGTCTGATGCTCTATCCAGTTGAGCTACGGGCGCTAAAACTAAGCATAATTTTACCAGAACAGGATAAAAAAACTAGCTATAGGGAACCTATCTAGGGCATCACTCAACTTTGCCATTTCCTGCTAGAAATTATTTAATAGGAGCAAGTTGCCTAATTTGACAAATTATGTATTTTGTTTAAAATAATTAAGATGGAAATAGGAAATTTAGGGGGAAATAATATGATAATTTTAAGAAAAATACTAGTTTTAGCGTGTCTTTTGAGCACTTTTGATTCAAATATTTTAAGCATGAGTGCTCGTCACGCACATGAACAAAAGAAGAAAAAAGAATTTTGGAAAGATTTTACTAGTGAAGCCGTGAATGCTGCGAGACAGCAAAATTCTTCAAATCATTTGGTCGAAAATTTTACGTCAAATGATACTGAACGAAAAACTTTTGAACAAATGCAGAAAGCGGTCCAACGGCGTGAACAAGAAGAACAACGGAACAGAAGAGAAGTTTTTCCCTCAAGCGACATCTACGAAAAAGTGCAACGTCTAGCCAAAGAGCGCGAAGAAAATGCTATCTTTGAAAATGCGTTCAATGAAGCTGGAATTCGATACAGACAAGACAAGAAGAACAGCATAGAAAAGAAGAAGAAGAGCGAAAAAGAAGAGAAGCGGATGCTTTTTTTGTAACAGCATTATCTTTGCAAATTATTACAAAACTCGTAGACGACCAACAGAAGACCAGTGCTCTGTTTGATGATGCCTTCAAGCCTGATAGTGATAAAAATGAATTTTTTTATGGGAAAATATCAGAAATATTTCTTACTGGTGGCGAGCCATCTAGTTATGCAGTAATGACAAAACCAATTGGTGGAAAATTATTCGAACCTTTGCGGTTGTATAAAATTACCAGCAAGAAATTGGAACAAAAGCCTGATAAGCAGAATTAGTTTTGATTAATTGACCATGATACTATTTCATCATGCTTCTTCAAAACTCTAGTGAGGGATTTTTCTGATAGTGGTTTCTCTAGTTGTAGATGATAGCCACATTTAAATTGGGGTGTTATCAGCAATCCCTCTATTTTTGGCTTATCTCGTTGTTTGATAATTGCTCGCTGCAAAAGCTTATC
>Ga0207124_1007_pt1 | contig 72460 bp, 56 predicted proteins | sample Alteio_BWMinHeat_37_FD_153506 | JGI IMG/M metagenome (GOLD analysis project Ga0207124, IMG submission 153506) | Enriched cells from forest soil in Barre Woods Harvard Forest LTER site, Petersham, Massachusetts, United States -... | ecosystem: Environmental > Terrestrial > Soil > Temperate forest >... | reverse complement strand
TAATTTGTTGGGGCTTTTTTTTTTAAGAAATAAAAGGCTGTTATGTTTTTGCTTGGTAATCTCTTTTCTATTATGCCAAACTAAGCCATAGATTAAATACCATACGTGCTGAGAATGAAAGAGATTAAAGGATTTTAGCCGGATAAGGAAAGTAACATGCGTTCGGATTTTTCAGGGTTTACCTTAATTGAATTAGTGATTGTAATTATCATTATCGCTATTTTGGCTGTTGTTGTTCTGCCTCGCTATCTTAACTTAACTTCAAATGCACAAGTTTCAACAACGAATGCGATTGCTGGCGCTTTATCTTCTGGTAATGCCAATAATTATGCCGCACGAAAAATAAATTCTTCTCTGGGTGTAAGCATTACAAATTGTACGAATGTAGCCAATGTGTTGCAAAGCGGATTACCCTCTAATTACACCATTACTTCCCTTGTGGTCGCAGCAGACACAACGGTGATTTGCACTTTAACAGGGCTAGGTGGGACAACTGCTTCTTTCACCGCAACCGGTGTGCCTTAATGATAGTTCCGCGGACCAAGCCGCGGGACTGTATGTGTTAGCTAATTCGATGACGGTAAAGCATATTGATTTATTGCTGCAGGGTAATACTTTTTAAAAAACCAATCCATTTTGTTCTTTCGCTTTCACCCATATCTGGTTTTTTTATCACATAATGGATGATGAAAACACCTTGGTTCTTTGTTTTGAGGATGCGTTGTAATTCATCTTGCTGGTCTGCAATAGGTTTCTTTACTTTAAATTCAATTATGGCTTCTTCAGGAGAAGCGCTAATCACACTATAATCTAATTCATAGCCATGCGTTTTGAATTGCTCTATTTCACTATCTGCAAAAAATTTAGGAGTGACTTCATCCGAAAAATTCATATTAAAATATTGTAAGGTAATAAGCTGTGTCCAATTATCAACTGTTTCATGATTAGTAACATACTCACCGATTTTGTTATCTTCATTTTGTTGTTTAAAATCTAAAGACCATGTTGCACTATCAATAGTAAGCGTGGTGGGAAAGGGTGCCGTTAATGAAATCGTTTCACTATAACACGCTGTAGCTATCAATAAGCTAAACAGCCAAATGCTTAGTTTGAAAAGGATTTTCATATTTATTCCATTAAAATAAATTGTCATGAATAGTTACACTTTAACATAAATATGACGGCTCACTCTTAAGAGCAAGCAAAAATTTTATATCTTTCTTTTTAATTACTTATCAATTTTAGATAAAAAATTTCGTACCGCGCAATTTTTTAGACATACAATATTTAAAGCTAAAAAAATAATTCCTGCGAGGTAACTTAGCAACATATAACAGCTTAATGGCTATTTTTATCAGTCAGTATGGCGATATATTTCAGTTTATTTTGCTAAACTAGAGAAAAGATGAGGAAGGTTTATGGTGCAAGAAATCACAACACATTCTTGGATAAGCCGCATGGCTTCTGCTCTTTTAGGTATCTTAGTCGGTATCCTATTAATTATTGCGATGTTTGTTTTGATTTATATTAATGAAAGTCGTGGCTTACATATGGCGCAATCACTTGCGCAAACAAAACAAGTTGTCATTACTGTTAAGAGCGCACCGATAGAGGAAAAAAATAATTTAAAAGTTATTTATCTTAATGGGCTTGCTACCACAAATAATATATTAAATGATGCTTTATTAGGTATTGCTGTTAAAGGCATTAGGCTTAAACGTAAAGTTGAAATGTATCAATGGCAGCAACAAACAGAAACGAAAACAGAAAAAGAGTTAGGTGGTTCAGAAAAAGAAATAACAACGTATACCTATCATCACATTTGGGCGGATAAACCGATTAACAGTGAAGCATTCAAAGATGTTTCCGGTCATCAAAATCCTGCCAACATGCCATTTGAATCTGAGCAGCACCAAGCGCAAAATGTGACAGTGGGTGATTTTACCTTGCCTACCAATTTAATAGATAAAATTTTAAATGAATCTTCAGTAGATCTTGCAAAAGTAAACCTGACAGTTTTACAACAAGCAACAAGCTTAACAGTCCATCACGATGGCAACACGCTTTATTTAGGGCAACATAGTCAATCCCCACAAGTTGGCGATATTCGAATAACAGCGACGCAAGTTTTACCTCAGGATGTCAGTATTATTGCGCAACAAACGGATCATACGTTAAAACCTTATTTAGCGCCCGCTGGCCAAATGGTTGCCTTATTGGTTTCTGGCACCGTTTCAGCTGATCAAATGATAGATGATGCCGCAACTGAAAACCAAATGCTGATTTGGATATTGCGCTTAGTTTCCTTAGTGGTGATGATAATTGGGGTGGGTTTAATCTTGCGACCCCTGGCTGTATTTGCAGATGTGGTACCCTTCTTTGGAAGCTTAGTTAACATGAGTATCTGGTTAATGGCTAGCTTATGCGGTTTACTGCTCTGGGCTATGGCAACAACTATCGCTTGGTTTTTTGTGCGACCATTATGGGCGATAGGCTTAATTGTTATTATGCTGTGCTGTGTTTACTTGATTTATCTACACAGAAATAAATCACACTTTAAAAATACTTCCTAAGCTAAAAGACACGCCTGTCATCTACTCATTTGGAAACTAGTATTTAGCCATTTGAGGATCTATTTCATTTGCCCAAGCTGTAATGCCACCTTTAAGATTAAAGACGCGTTTAAATCCTTGTTGTATGAGAAATTCTGTTGCGCGTCTAGCACGACCACCGGCATGACAATGGACGACGATCTGTTGCTCAGGATTTAATTCCTGGTAACGCGTAGGCAGCTCATTCATGGGAATTAAATAACCATTTAAATGACAGATAGCATATTCATCTGCGTTTCTGACATCTAAGATTAATACATCAGCTTTTGCCTTACGCAACTCATGCAATTCTTGAACGGAAATTTCAGGTAAGGTCATGTATTTTTTCCTCTAATATGCATTGAATAAAATAATAAGAAGCTTCGTTAAATGCTGTCCGCTAGCTTGCGTATGGCTCAGTCCGCATTTTTAATGCCTATTCCACGTAACCATTCTGTTGTAGGCAATACTAATTTACGTTCTTTGAGATTAAATAATCCAAAGATAAATTCTGCTTCACAACAAACCGTTTGGTCTCTTAACATGCGCTGTCTTAGCACGCCTGTTTTATTTTCATAAGAGATTAATTGGGTTTCAATTACAATATTTTCTCTTAATTTAATTTCTTTAAGATATGTTAGTTTTATTTCTAAAATAATAGGTCCTAGGCCGGATTCTTTAATTTTAGTCAGACCATAACCATTTTTAGTGAGCAAATCCCAGCGCGCTTCTTCTAGCAATGTGAGATACGTGGCATTATTCATATGGCCAAAGGTATCTAAATAAACTTCTTTAATTAAAACAGGATAGGAAAAAACAGTAGCGTTCATAAATAACCCATGTCGATTTTGTTATTTTGTTAAGCAGTGTTGTCCTAAAAAGACAGTAAAAATGAGCTCACTTCTTCATGGCTGCAGCAAGAGTATACAAGTTATTGAGACTTAAAAAAACACTTTTGCTGCGCATTTTATAAAAAGACGCAATAATAATTGCTACCATAATGAAGATCTAATAGCCTATCTTTAAAGAAAATCTAAAAACTGTACTTTACTCACAATTTACGCGTTTTTTGTTTTATTTTGAGTAGGGTTGAATAATATGCTTACATCATAAATTACACATCACTACAGGAAGCGATATGCGTCAGCTCTTAATCTTGTCTTTTATTTTTTTATTCCTGAATTCAACATTGTGTTTTGCGACAATGCAAAAAGAGTGGACTTTTCTTGTTTTTGTTAATGGCAACAATAATCTCGATATCATGGGTGAAAAAAATATTAAAGCGATGGAAAAAATTGGTTCTAACGAACACATTAATATTGTTGTGCAATGGGCCAGTTTGAAAACACGTAAAAGCCTACGTTTATTAGTAGAAAAAAGTAACGATCCAACAAAAGTAAGCTCTCCTATTTTGCAAGATTTGGGTTTAGTCGACATGGGTGATTATCATGCGCTTGAAGATTTTATTCAATGGGGGGTACAACATTTTCCTGCAAAACATTATTTTATAACGGTTTGGAATCATGGTAATGGTTGGCATATTCCCAATCAAGAAAATGAAAAACGTTGTTCCTCCAATGTAGCCAATGATATTAGTTATGATGACATTTCAGGACATGTGATTACCACTCAGCAGTTAGGGTGGGTGATGACCTATATGACAAAATTAATCGGTCATAAAATAGATATATATGGTAGCGATGCTTGTTTGATGTCGGTAGCAGAAGTAGCGGATGAAATGTCAGATGAGGTGAATGTATTTGTGGGCTCACAAGAAAATGAGCCTAGCGAAGGCTGGCCTTATGATGATTTCCTTGCCGGATGGGAAGCGACACCGAATGCAGATGCAAAGACAATAGCCAAAATATTAGTAGACGTTTATGTAGCGTGGTACCTCAAAATATATCCTGAGATAAACGTTACTTTTTCTGCAATAGATTTAAATCAAATAAATATTTTCAAACAAAAATTAAAAAAATTAGGGGAAGAGATTCGTCAATTGCCGCCTGCTACGCTTGTTAAATTATTTGCAGCCACTAAAGCAGCGCAAAGTTTTGGCTATAATAATGATTACAAAGATGTGATAGATGTTATGCAGCAGTTATTGCTTATTTCTCTTCCCAGCACAGATTTACAGTTAATAAAAGAAGTGCAGGAATCGGCAAAGCAAATGATTATTGCCAATAAAGCCGTGGGCTCGGATAAGCATGCAAGCGGATTATCGCTATGGTTGCCGCATTATCCACTGATATTTGAAGAATACCGTAAACAATATGCAAACTTAAAATTTGCAAAACAAACAGATTGGGAAGCAACCTTACAGTCTTTATTAAGCGCGCCCAATGCCGTTGTCACTTAAGTAGGGATGTGATATTTACTCTGTTTTGTTTAATTTTAAACTTACCCGCCATTATTTAACTGAGGCTATGATGAAAATATTTTTGAAACACTTCTTACAAAAAACTTACGCGTTAGTGATGTTCATGACAACAATTCTTTTCTGTTTTACCTCCTTGGCGAATGCCGCCGCACCGTATAAAAATAAATATATTGCTTATACGGATGTCGGTAAAGGCACACCTTTGGTTCTCATACATGCCTTCCCAACAGACCAACAATTATGGGCGCCGCAACAAGAAGCACTCAAAGAATATTTTCGTGTCATTACTTTAGATTTATGGGGTTTTGGGCATTCTGCTTCAGCTGATGGCCAAGCCATCACAATGACAGCATATGCTGATGAGATTAAGCAATTGTTAGATGATTTGCATCTCTCACAAGCCATCATAGCGGGTGAATCTATGGGTGGTTATATTGCTTTAGCCTTTCTCAAAAAATATCCTCAACAGGTGAGTGGCTTAATCTTATCCGATACACAGTCCATTGCAGATACGGAAGAAGCGAAAGTAAAACGTGAAGCCACCGCCCAAGACGTGCTTAAGCATGGGACGTCAGAATTAATAAATGGCTTTATGACTAAAGCGCTTTCAGTCAATGCATCAGCTGAAACAAAACAGATATTACGACATATTTTAACGACACAAAAAAATACCGGTATCGCCTCTGCGCTACGAGGGATGGCTTTGCGTGAAGAAACCTCTGCAGTATTAAGTCAAACTAACATTCCCATTCTGATTTTAACGGGCGATAAAGACGCTTTGATTTCGCCTGAACAAAGCCAACACATGCACGCCCTCGCTAAGCAAAGTAAATTAATTATCATTGCAAATGCTGGTCATTTATCTAATTTGGAACAAGCTAAAGCGTGGAATCAAGCCGTCGTGAATAGCTTTGCAACTACGCAGGTGACCAAATAGATTTGGTATCCAATACTTCAGTAATTTTTTTTCCATCCCAAATATAACGTAGGTGGGATAATTGTTTAGGAATAGAAATAGCAGGTGGTCTGAGTGCCGCAATACATTCACCACCTGCATGCCTAACACTATTATAAATAATGCCCCAGGCATGATTTTGTTTTAATTGTTTGCCTAATTTTTTGGAAGCCCTGTAGTCGCTTGCATGGTGATACTGCTCAAAATCTTGATGACGCAGATCATGAAATGGTTTTAATATTTTGCCTACATACATGCGCATGGCGATTTCACCAGCTTCTTCATTTGTAGCACTAAGAAAAATTTCGCGATGATAAACGGTTTCTCGAATAGCGGTTTCTTTAGTTAATCCTGCGTAATAAATACCATACGTCCCATCGGTAAATCTTGAAGCTTGGCCAATATGGGTAAACGCAGCCATTACCACGGAGGCACCCGGCCCACTCACTCTGTCTTCAGGCGCAACCAAAAACAAATCACCTGCTTCATGTCGTAAACGCTCATTGGTAATGCTTTCAATTTCCCATAATACTTCCATCTCGGAAGGAGAAACCAAGGTTTCAAAGAAATTAATAGGCGGATAATGTGAAGGAATAATGCGATATTGGTCTTGGGCAAGGAGAGTAACTTGTTTGCTAACACTTTTAATCATTAGCCACGCTCAGCATCCAAATAACGTCGCACATCTGCGAGATCGATTACTCTACCCAGCATTAATTTTTCTAATGCACTTCTACCGCCGAATAAAGCGGCAGCATTGGGCTTATGAATCCAAGTGTGTGCGGCATGTTCATTCGGCAATAAAATCCGCAGGGCTTTGTAAATGCCGAGTAGATAAGAAATGCGTTCTAATTGATCCTTACTGAGTATGCCATCTTGTTTATGTTTCCAACGATAAAGCGTAGATTTAGGCACACCTAATAAGATACTTTCTTGATCTATATTGAGTTGCCAACGCTCAGTAATACCAAAAAAAGCTTTTAAAGCCACAGCATTTTTATTGATTTTAACGGGTGGTTTTTTTTTAAGGGGTTGCATAGGGCACTCCCGTAGTCATTTATCTTTAATTAGATTATATTCTCATTTGATAAAATTAACAATAAAATACTCAATTGATAAATAACTTCTTATTATTTATGAATAATATAAGCTTAAACCTCAATTACTGAGTTTTTCTTTTATCCCGACTTCTAAACCAATACAGGGTTAATAAAGTCATAGCATCTACAATTTTCATCTCATCCATCATCTTATAAACTTCTTCGCGCTTGATCAGCGTCGTTAACATTTCTTCCCCTTCTTCTTCCAAGCCAAAGACACCTGTTTGCGGCGTGCCGGCAACTTCGCTGTAATAAAGATAAGTTTTTTCAGTGATATGACCTGGGCTTGCATAAGCAGTTGTGATATGAACAAACTCATTAATTTCCAAGCCTGATTCTTCTTTTGTTTCTAATTGAGCGGCTTGCTCAGGGGTTTTACCTGCATCGATTTCGCCTGCTACACATTCATAGATGATAGGATCATCGTGGTTATTATTACAAAACACACCCCAGCGATATTCTTGTAACAATAGAAAACTATCAATATCAGGTGCATAAATGAGAATTAAAACAGAATCACGACAATGTAACACGTCATAGCTGATTATTTTTGAAAGTGGCTTTGCACTTAAACCGCTTAATTGAAATTGGTATTGATAAAGGCTGTTATGCCCTTCATACAATTTTTTTTTCGATAATATTTTAATTGCTTTACGCATATCGTTTTCTTTCCTTGTTTATAAAATTGCAATCAGCGAAACATAAAATAAACGGGCCTACTAAAAGAAAGATTGTTTGTTTGTAGATAAGCAGCCATTTGTTTAAAACGCCATTTCAGGGTTAAAGCAAACTTGCTTTTTCTGAAAGATAGCATAACTATATTACATGCAGAGTTGAAAGGCTGTATGAAATAAAATCCTGTTTTATTAGCAATACAACAATACAAAGGAATAACATTTATGTCATCATTACCCATAAAAATTTTTCTCGTGCAACCCTTTAATCCCGCTTTTAAAGAAATGATTGTGTATGCCGATAATGAGCAAGAAGCAAGGCAGGCTGCGGGTTTAATGTCTAAGGCTGCTACGCAAGAGCATTTCTCAGAAGATAATGTTTATGACAATACGGAACTTTCTATCTGCATACAAACGGACAATCCGCAAATATTAAAACAAGACACGGCTACTAAGCATGTTACTGTACAATACAATGAAGTCTTATATGACTTAACAAAAAATCAAGCGCAAGAAGTCATCGCTGTCAAAATATTATAAGCATAAAAGTTCTTTGTTTGAGATAGCCGTTATCATTTGAAATTTTTATTTTTAAGACTTATTATCTTTTTTTATTTTTATTCTAGTTAAGGAAAAAGATGAAGAAAACTATTCTTAGATCAGCTCTCATTACCACCCTTTTTTTTGCACCCCATCTCCAAGCATTTGAACTCAGTAAGCAAGCAGTGCATGCCACTGTTAACTTAAATATGCCTAATGCAAATGGAATAGCCAAGAAACAAATTACATTAATGAATATCAAATTAACCGCTAAAGAAAAAGAGACGATTTTACAGCGTTTGCCAAGAAAAATAAATTTCAGCAATTCAGGTGAGCTGCCTGCTGCTGTTAATTTAGGAATGAATAAGGTCCCTGTTTTAGATCAAGGCCAGCACGGTACCTGTGTGACATTTGCATCGACGGCAGCGGTAGATGCCTTGATTGGTAAGGGAGATTACGTGAGCCAGCTCTGCAGCTTAGAACTGGGTGCCTATTTTGAAGAGAAAGGTTATATGCCTAGTGGTTGGGAAGGCACATTTGGCCCTATGGTTTTAGATCAATTATTCCGTTTTGGTTATGTTAATCAAACTAATCAAAGAAAAAATTCTTGTGCGGGTGTATTTGAATATCCTGCAACAGATGAAGCGGATACAGGAAAAACATTGACCTTAGATGAGTTTAAAAAACAAAGTGAAAATATGGTTGATAAAGACAATTTCCCAGCTTGGGCCTGGACGCCACTGTTGAATGTCTTTGATCGTTTTTACAATCCTTTAAAAGATGCAGAAGACATTAAGCGTGTGTTAACTAACATTAAACAATCATTAGCAAACGGTCATAGGGTGACTTTTGGGGCATTCTTAATGACTTCAAAAGTTTGTAATGATATTGCGTGCGCTAGCTATCATGTTAAAAATGATACTTGGGCCTTAACGCCTTCAATTGTAAAAAATCCTGTTATATTAGGCGGTCACGAAATGGTTATCACGGGATATGACGATAATGCTGTTGCAAGCGATGCAGAAGGTGTTAAACATACTGGCTTATTGATTTTGAGAAATTCCTGGAGTCAAGACGCTGGTGATAACGGTAATTACTATATGACTTATGATTATTTCATGAAACTAGCTATTGAAGCACAAAAAGTTATGCCTTTAGATGAAGAAAAAACCCACTAAATTTTGACATACACTAACATTGGCACAGCATTTTTCTCTGAAAATGCTGTGCTTTTTTTTAAAAATACAGATATGCACATGGAAAGTAGGCGTACATTACGGTAGGATAAAAATCAAATACAGGATAGCAAAAAAACCATTATTCATTTTGCTTGGTTTTGTAAGGAAACTTGTCCTATGTCTCACACTCTTCATTTGATTTATCTTCATTGGATCAGTATTGCTAGCGTAGTGTTGCTGTTTTTGTTATTCCTCTTATTTCTTTGGAATCAATTTCAAAAAGAACATAGTATTTTACGCACGTATCCTATCATTGGTTATTTGCGCTATTTTTCTGAGAATCTAGGCGTTTATTTACGCCAATTTTTTTATGCACGTGATAGGGAAGAATTACCTTTCAATCGCGCGGAGCGATCCTGGGTTTATGAAGCTGCTAAAAATGTAGATACAACAGTCGGATTTGGATCAACACGCAATTTAAAAAAAAGAGGTGCGATTTATTTTGTTGATGCACCTTTTCCTCTTTTAGACACCTATGTTGTTAAAGCACGTCCAGTGGTGATAGGCGAGCATTGTCGCTTTCCTTATACGACCCGTTCACTGATTAACATTTCAGCCATGAGTTATGGTGCTATTTCCAAAAATGCTATTTTAGCCTTGTCGAATGGCGCAAAAAGAGCAGGGTGTTGGTTAAATACGGGTGAGGGTGGTTTACTACCTTATCATTTAGAAAGCGGCTGTGATCTCATTGCGCAAATTGGTACGGCAAAATTTGGTTACCGAGATGAGAAAGGCCATTTATCTGATGAAAGATTAAGAGAAGCTGCTGCTTACGAACAGATAAAAATGTTTGAAATTAAATTGAGTCAAGGCGCAAAACCAGGTTTGGGCGGCATCTTACCAGCTGTAAAAGTGACACCGGAAATTGCTAAGATAAGACATGTTACCCCTTATGAAGATGCTATCAGTCCCAATCGCTTCCCTGAAATTTCCAATCCTAAAGAGTTACTGGATTTTATTCAGCACGTACGTGAAGTAACAGGTAAGCCTACCGGATTTAAAGTGGTTTTGGGAGATTACGCTTGGTTAGATGATTTATTTTCTGAAATTATTGCAAGAGGAATGGCGTCGGCACCAGATTTTATCACCTTAGATGGTGCAGAAGGGGGAACGGGCGCTGCCCCTATGACACTGATTGATTACGTGGGATTACCTATTTCAGAAAGTTTGCCTGCCTTAGTTGATAAATTAATCACATATGGACTTAAGAAAAGAGTCAAAGTGATTGCCTCGGGGAAATTAGTTATTCCAAGCGCCGTTGCTTGGGCCTTATGTGTAGGCGCTGATTTCGTCAATTCAGCGCGCGGCTTTATGTTTTCTCTGGGTTGCATACAAGCTTTAAAATGCCATGAAAATTCTTGTCCAACCGGCATTGCGACGCATCAACCTTGGTTGGAGCATGGCTTGGATCCAAAGAATAAAGCGGACCGTGTGTATCATTATGTGAAAAATCTGGAACAAGAAGTTGGCATGATTTGTCATTCTTGCGGTGTTTCAGATCCAAGAGAATTAAAACGCTATCATTTGCGCATTGTTTCAGAGCATGGTACCTCCATCTCTTTAGCGGATGTTTATCCTGAGCCACCCTTGAAAAACAATCTGCGAGCGTAATGAGTCGCTGGTGCCATCATTGCGAGCGTAGCGAAGCAATCCTTGCCAACAATTATGTTCTATTTTTTTAAATGATAGGTATAATTCTTACATTGATTTACTTTGTATTCTAAAAAAATAATTAAAAGGATTGAAGTGTTTTATGATGCATGATTTTTCCAGCCCATTTTTTGATTTAAACAAGAGAAAGCCATTTGACTCAAGACCCTCATTTAACTCATTTCATACTTTAAACGATAGACCCTCATTTAACTCATTTCATGCTATAAACGATAGACCCTCATTTGACCCATTTCATACTTTAAACAATAGAGCTTCATTCAACTCACAGCCTGCTCCGAAAATAGCAAGAAACATAACGCATAGTAAGGGCGATCATGTTTATGGTGATATAGCGCCAGGTGTGACTTTGAAAATCAAAGGCATTAGCGACATTGTTATTCAAGGGACTATAGGTAAAGGGGCGAAAATTTATAAAGATGGTATTGGGAATTTAGAGGTTAATGGAACAGTAGAAGAAAACGTAACGTTCAATATGTCTAGCATTGGCACTTTAAAATTTGCGCATACACCACCTGAAAGTGTTATTAAAAGAATTACCACAACAGGTTTAGGCTATTTTCAGCTGCCGGGATTAGGTAAAGAAACGGCTACAGCAAGTTATTTTCTCTGGATAGGTGAAGCAGTCGATGGCATAAAATCTTTTTTCAATAAAATTGATTTATCCGCTAACTTTAAAAGAAAGCCCAATGCGGAAGAGAGCTCGGATAGGTTTGTGGAAAGAAATACAAGTTGGGATGATAATCGTTTTAATAATCATTCCCATTACATTAGCGAAAAATTAAAAGAAACGACGCCAAAAAAATTGTCTCCAGGAATACTTCCTAAACAAATTGAACCCTCAGCGCCAGTAGATGAAGAAAATATTTCCTCAGATTTAAATCATTATTCAGGACATTTGCGTTCTTACCTTAAAAGTTTTGAAGGAAAAACCGCATTATCTACGCAAATTAAAAATCTAAAATTATCTGCTGAAGAAACTAAACAATTTGAAAAATTTGAAGATGCTATTACCTCTCAGTATATGGATATACCTGTCAGTTTACATGAACGCTATTACGACTTTGAGACGATTAAAAAAATGCATGAAGATCCTTTTACTCGTGAATCTTTCAATCCGCTTGAAGTTCAATCTTTGCGTGATTTATATCAAGAAGCCTTAGCTCTTATTGAAACAATTAAAAGTAAGCGTAATGAAACGGAGCTTGCTTCTGAAAATCAGATAGAGAACAAGTTTAGGCCACGTTAGATTAAGCAAGATTAACTTGTATAACTCATCTAAGATGTGAATAATGCGGCACATAAAAATAATAAATAGGGTGATTGGTATGGGTAAATTTTTTCTTATATTGATTTTATTATTTTCACCCTGGCAATTTGTTAATGCCGCACAGTCTCTCAAGCCGCAACAATGGTCTTTCTTTATTTTCTTAAATGGCAAAAATGATTTAGATGAAGCTGCTATTACCAATCTCATAGAAATGGAAAAAGTTGGTTCAAATGATGTGATTAACATCATTGTTGAATGGGGTAGTTTGCGAACGAACAAAACAGTACGTTTGCGAGTGGAAAAGAGTAAAGACCCTACTAAAATAACTTCTCCCATTTTGGAAGATTTAGGTAGCGTAGATATGGGATCGGATCAATCGCTAAAGGAATTTATTGCGTGGGGAGTAAAAAACTTTCCTGCCGAGCATTATTTTGTAGCAATTTGGAATCACGGGGGCGGTTGGGAGCATCATCTTACTAAAAATAATCCTAACAAAGGTGCTCGGATGGTTGTAGGCAATATTAGCTATGATGATACAACGCATCATAGTATTACAACGGAACAGCTTGGCCCAATAATGGCTTATGCTGCTAAAGTCATGGGACATAAGCTGGATATTTACGGTAGTGATGCTTGTTCAATGGGCATGGCTGAGATAGCAGATGAAATGTCTGATGCTGTACAAATTTTTATTGGATCAGAAGCGCCTGAACCTAATACGAGTTGGCCTTATGCCAAGTTTTTGTCGCATTGGCAAGCTACACAGGATGCAAATGCAAAAACCGTCGCCACATTGTTAGTTGATGAATATTATCAAAGATATAATGATGGCGACGATGTGACGCTCTCTGCATTTGATTTAAGCTACATGCGCGATTTCGACCTGGCCATACAAAAAGTTGGGGCCGGCATTCGTAGTTTGAATCCAAGTTTGAGACATCAAGTTTATAAAATCCTTTTAGCTTCATTAGAAATGGACGAGTATATAGATGATTATCATGATATGGGTAGTTTTTTAACGCTGTTGGCTCAAGCTAAAATTCCAGGCCTGCCAGCGGAATCTATTCGCAATGCCATGATTCAATTAAGGCGTCTTGTAGTAGCATCAGAGGCGACAGGTATTTTTAGAAAAGCGCTAGGTGTTTCTATTTGGATGCCAGAATCTTTTTCAAGCTACGATCGTTACGCTAAACGTTATGCGGGATTATTTTTTAGCCAACAAACACAGTGGAATGAAACCTTAGCTTTTTTACTGCAAGGTGAATTTAATTAAAAATCCATAGCTAGTATGAGTAGTTACTAAGAAGATGTTGTGCTGTTACTTGGAAAATAGTCTTGAAAAATAATTAGTCATAGGCGTTTTAAAAAACACCTATGACTTCACGCATATAATGCTTAAGTTTAATGCTTAGGTGTGGCTGAACAATCTAATTTATAGCTACTTCCTTCAGCACGAATAATAACCCAAGGGAAGTCTTGATTAGAACAAGTATAGATGAAGGACAAAACTTTAGCATGACCGGGGCTAATATCACGCTGGGTAACAGGCAAAAAGAATTCATTGGTAGCTTGAACATCGCAAGTTTCTTTGCCCAAACATTTTTCATTCAGAAAATCGGTCACATTTACAGCTGCGTCACTGGTACCTAAAGGGCTCCATAAAGCTAAGCTAATATGATTGATTGTTTTTGCCGAAACGGTTGTAAATGCTAAACTCATGCTTAATCCTAAAATAACAAATAATGTTTTTTTCATGCAGCACCTTTTTTAGTCAAATTTTAATTAAATTTTACTGGGACATTTTTAAGCTAAGTAATTAACAAACAATTCAAAGCTTAAAGTATCGATAATATACACGACATTCGCTTCAACTCAAATTTTTATTGCGGTTTTTAAAACCTGTCTTTGCAAGTCTAGATTAAGTATTAAACTTATTGATAGCGTATAGAAATAGGATAAGGTGATTCATCTAAATCTGGGGCTAAATCAAGTGCGTCTAATTTAATTACTTGACCTGCACATGGCATTCTATCCGGATCCTGCAGGGATAATAATTTTGAAGATTGTTGGCTTTTAATAATTAAATGAGCGATCCCATATTCTTTGCTTGAAACATGATTTTGCATGGTTTTTAGCGTGTTATTAAATAGGGAGCCTTCAGCCAAAGGATACATTAATGGTTTGGTAACAAAATTATCTCTTTCTTCTTCGCTATCAAATAATTTCTTTATCTGTGTATCGTCACAAAACGGATTATAGGCAAGCAAATGCAAGACAACATCTGATTGAAAAATTTTATAATTGCTTTCATTCGTATTGCTTTGATCATGACTAGTTTGCATGATAAAAGAATAAATTCTGATAAAATCTAATATAAATCGATAATCCCGTTTATCTTCAACCCCCTCATTTTTGTTAGCAAGAGATTGAGCAACAGCTTTATGCGTCATTTGTTTGAGATAACTCCTCACAAAAGCCAAATCTAACGAACAGGCTTCAGTAACAAATTTAGCAATGATTGAAATAGGTTTATTATCACAATACGCTTGGCGAGCATGATTTAAAAAGCTTGCACAAGTTATTAATGGTAGAAATTGATCCTTTTTCTTTTCTTTAATTAAACCATAAAGCGTGCAAAGTTTTTTTGAATCCTTCAATGTGAAATTAATATCTACCTTGGCCTCGTTCAAGAGTAAGATGGTTAAATATGTCTCAGATAATGCATGAACTTCGTTTATTAAAAGATGTAATAATGCGAAGGTGAAAATATCAACGGTAACATTTTCTGTTTGTGTCGAATTCAAATTTATGGTTACGCATGATTTTTGATTAAAAAATTCAGCCATTGGCGTTTCTAATATACTCATAAAGTTTTCTAGTTTTTGAGTTTTTACCAAGCAAATCAATACACCTCTCAGAATAGTGCTTTTTTCTTCATTAGATAAACTATTTAAATCCTGCAAATAATGATTTAAATAGTTAAATGAGGTTGTATCGGTTATAGCAGCAAATTCAAGCAAATTACGCTTAACATTATTAATGGATTGTTCTTCTTTAAAAGATAAGGCAAGTTCTGGCAAATTCGATTCAAGATGAAAGTTAATTGAAATGTTAATTAATAATTCTAGTTTTTTTAAATAATCATCATAATTAGCATGATTGCTATCTACAATGAGTGCAAAAGCTTTTTTAGTAAAATCATTCATGGGATTAGTAAAACCTAAAAGATTCTGTCGTGAATTTTCTTATATTAAGTATTTTTTTCATACGTACTTTTTTTGTAAGTTGAGTCCGTTGATGTTCACTCAAGCTTAGCGATTAGCAAATTTTAAAGGAATATAATGAGTATGCTCTTTCTCTTCTTTCGTTTCCTTATTCAATGCTCTACCTTGCGTAAGAACATTATCAGTCAATTTTTTAACAGGGCTAGGTTTAAAAAATAAACTTTGTAATGCTTGACGCATTAAAAAAGCTGTACCGCAATAAGCTGATGCAGCAAGCGGCTTGTTATCGGTTAAGCTATCTACCTTATAAGCGATTAAAAAACTAAGCCCTGCTACAGCGACTGCTGAGACAGCACTTAGTGCAAGATTAAAATGCGGTGAAAGCAAATTTTTACAATCTAATTCATATGCTTTCAAAATATTACGATGCACTTCCTCATTATTATCAGACGATGATTGTTGTAGTTTTTGGAGTACAGTCGTTGTTAAGCTTGCTATTTTAATGGCAATATCTTTGTGTTCATGTGTCAATAAATTTTCATGCAAGGTGCGTAGTGCTCCAATAAACTCTTTATGCGCAACTGCATTTTGATGAGGCATTTGTTCGATTAGATTAATGTGATCATTAAGTTCTTTAAAAATCGTTCCTAAGCGCATTTTAAAATCATATAATCGTTGTTGGTGATTGAAGTTTAAGTTATTAAAAATATTGTTTGTCCCGTAAGGATCATAACTCGCACACTCTATCATCGATTGAATATTTTTTTCATACTGATGATCTATTACTCCCGTACCTTGAATTTTTGCGATATTGCTAACACTATCACCGGCATAATGTTTTAATTGCAATTGCACATTGTGAGGAATTAAGTCAGGATTTTTTTGAAAAAATTGCGCTAAATTTGGCAGAATATCGTCATCTCTATCATCATAAAAATCAAAAATAATCTCGGCATCTGGATATTTAGAGGCTGCTCTATGCATTTGCGCATACAAAAGTGTTACTTTTGATTCGTCAAATACCGCATCAGAGAAATGATAGTGAGGATCTTGGCTACAGGCTTTAGCAAAATTTTCCCCATGAGGTCTCTTACCGTAGGTATCACATAGCAGGTAACCATCAAGCAAGCATTCTGTCTCACCAAGATTTTTTTTAAATTCGTTTTTAATCATTTCTAAAGCGGGATAACAAGATCCACTTTTATGATTATTAGAATTATAATTATCTGTACCCTTATCTTGCCGATTAGAACCAACTTGGAAAATAACAATATCGATAGCATTTTTTTTGATTTTTTCATATTGCTTCTCGAAGAAATGCTTATTGTGTTTAAATAAACGATCTTTGGCTTTGCTATCCATGTAATTAACATTAAAAATGCAACCATCAAAATCATATGATTTAATATTTATTTTTTGGCGACGCGGTTTTGTTTCTCTGGAGATCATTTTAATTCCTTAGTAGTTAGAGAACGTTGGCACTATAATGTAATATCAATGGGTCTATATGACTTAATAGATAATAGGGAGTTGATATATTCCTTTAATATTTTTAACGATTAACCATTTTTGAGAAGACAGATGATACGTGTGTACGATAGCTTCTAAGGCATTTTGTTGTAAATGCAAACGCAATTGCAACTCATGTATGAGCTGGTTTAATTCAAATTCATTTTGAGCTGAAATGTAAATAATGGGATTGCGTATTTCAATTAAACGGCTTACTTGTAATTCATGGGTCAAGCGCTTGGTTTGGAAATTTTTAATTTGACCAATTAACACAAAACCATGCGGTGTCTGTGGCACACGCTGCATATCTAAATAATAAATTTGGCCGCGTTGCACTTTTTCTAATGTAAATTTTTTAAAATCATTGATATCAATTACGTTTTCTAAATTTTTTGGAGTATGAATCGCATAAAAATCATGGTTGTTCCACAAGTTCAATTTTTCTACGATAGTTACTTGTGTGGGTAGCGCGCTTAATAAACCATGCTGTAGTGCATTTTCAAGCAATAGTCGTTTATAACTGTATTTTTCATTTTTAATTTGAACAAGTGCTAAATTAAAAATAACAGTGATAACAAGTATGCTACTCATGATAAAAGCAAGTCCAGCACGTAGACTTTTTTGATAAGGCCACTTACTTACGTTTAGCCAAGCCAAGCCTGCTAATAGGATAAACGTGGCACCCATATATTGAATGTAGACCGGAATATAGCCTTTTCCAGGTGTCACAATAGATTGATATTTTTGGCTAAGCGCAATTAAACATGCAGGAATAAACAAAAGTGTTAGACCCAGACTTAAAAAGCAAATAATGTTTTTTAATGTTAGGGTTGCTTTATTGAGTAGCGCGTAAAAACCAATGAGGGCGGTAAAAAATAAGTAAGACATTAATAATAATTGATCAGGCTGCTGAAATGCAGACTTAAGTATATGTTGACTCGAGAAAGGGACATCCGACGCTAATAAAATATAACTCAGTGGAAACGCGGAACTGAGTTGAGCAAACCCTATTTCAAAAAAACGGGCGTTCATGCTTATTTGAATACCATCGTAAACGGCGGGACTCATTTTTTGTAGCAATACATAAACACCGATATAAACCAGCGTGATCAGTAAATAAGGTTTAAGGGATTGCCACCATTTATTAATAGGTTCAAATAGGCTAAGAACAATGATGAGAAATAAAGTGACGATACCTACTTCATAACTGGCTAAGGCAAACGTATAGAGTAGGAGCGATAAGCTGAGCCAAAAGGTTTTTTTTGTTCTTTGATAATAGAGAAAAGTAATTAAGCTAGTTGAGATGAAAAAACTAACTAAGGGTAAAAAAACGGCAAAACTGGTTAAGGGATCGGGAATATCACGCATAGACCAACAGAGAGGCGTAATAAATAAGAAAAGCATAACTGTCCAGTTATTTTTTGAAAGTAGCTTGATTAACCAAGCAAATCCTAAAATACTTAGCCAGATAAATAATAGTCTAATGATTTGATAGTGGTGCACGTCTGGAAATAAATAAAAAATGCTCACTGTTGAAATAATAGATAGCGGGAAAAACCGACCATACGTCATCCATACTTGCATGTATTCACAAATATAATGCCAAAAACCTTGTTGGTAAATTTTTAAGGTGCCTGGAATAAGGCTATTGATAATATCATCACTAAAATAACCTGCCTGTAGGATAGGCAAAGAAACAATGACACAAACTGACAATAACAAGAAACAAATAATATAAAACTGATAGCCCTGACGTGTGTGCACTTTATTTCCCTAGTGACGCTTTGTATTTATATTTTGAGGAAAACTGCCATTATTAACGTGGTATTTATCTTAATATTGATACAAGCGAAATAACAATTTAGTTTCTACATTATTAACCTGGGTAATTAAAATGGCAATCTGAAACTGGGTCAGTACAAACAAATTTATCAGCCCCGATTTTTTGCCAATGACTATCTTTGGGGTTATCTATGTGCACATCATAATTATTTTGTCCCAACATTAAATCCGCGCTCATAATAATTTGATGGGTTTTTGCCGAGGCGACTTTGTAATAACAACTGACTAGTGCGTTCCCCAAAAAAGTATCTTTATATTTTTGCCATTCTGCGCGTACAAAGGTAACGGCGTAAGCTTTTTCTTCAATGCCACTACCAAAACCCTCAAACCATGGCGCTTGCCACATATTGTAATGGGAATTGCTTTGAATAATCGCTTGCGGTGCAGGACAGTTCGCAAAACCAGTAGCAGGTATGGCAAGCAAGCTAAGCATTAGCCATTTTATTTGGGTATATTTTTTTTGGCTTGGTATGAAAGTTTTCATGATGGAGAGCATCTTTTTTTATTGGTTTATGTTTGGTTTATTTTAATCTAATTTTATTTCTTTTTGAACTAAGACATTTGTTTTCTTGATAAGGTTCGCGTACACTCCCGCTGCTTAATAAATATGCTAATGTAATTTAATTAATCTAAGGATAGAATAATGCAAACCAGATCGGAAAACTCCCAACAAATAAATGTTATTCCAACTCAAATCCCAACTCAAATTGACATCCCTAAGCAACGCTCTTTAAATGAAGTGATACAAGTTTCTACGCTTGCAAATGAGAACTCTGCTATACAAGCGAAAAATATTTTAGATGCGTTTAATGAAGGTATTACGAAATCCTGTTTTACCCCGTCAGTGCTTAGAGGCAAAAAAGCGATCCCAGGCGAGTTTGTCTTAGGTTATCGCAACCAGCGTGCAGAACTCTCAACGCCACACGCAAATAGAAAAGTTGCCAGTGCGTTAACGTTTAGTCTCACAGATAAAACGGGTGTTTTAGGAAAATTCGATCAAAATAAAACTTTTTATGGTGCTTTAGGAACATATGTTTTGAATGTTCCTATTGGAAGTTATGCTAAAGCAAAATCTTTTAATAAATCTTTGTTATTCGGCCCAGGCCCGCATGTTATTCACGATGCTAATTTTTCATTTCGGAAAGAAACCGATTTAGTTAGTCAAAATGAAGTTTATATTCAGCATCAAAATCTTCATATTTTGCAGATTCCTTCTGGAAAAATCGCAAAAATTTGGATAGGCGCGCAACCCTTTTTACTGGAATCACGTCCGGAACCTTATGTTTTCGATACCGGCAATTTTCGCTTCGATCCTAACCTGAATTTAGTAGATGCGACGGCAAATTTAATCGTACATGGTTCTATTAAACGGCTTATGCCACATACCGGTACGGTTGCCGTTACGTATAATAATGGTAATTTAGAAATTATTCCGCCAAGCAAAAATGGCTTACCGACTATTATCGATTCACCTAATCATCAAGTAGATGGTTTTTTCAATATTGGTTTACGTACCTTAGTGTTTCCCAGCGAAAAAACCAAAGAACAACGCCGTAAAGAAAATCCAAAAGCCACCACAAACGAAATTTCTTTAGAAAATTTTACCACTAAAGATTCTTTAAAAGTGGGCATAAAACTGCTAGTCACTTGTATTGTTAATGATCCTGCTAAAGCATTACAACTACTAGGCGATGAAGCAGGTATTATTGACCATATTGAAAATTTAGCTGCAGTAGATATGGGTAAAGCGATTCAACAATCATCTTCACAAGATTTTTTGAATTTTTGTCAAAGCACAGCGAGTAGACAAAAACCGCAAGAACAAATGTTTAATGATCCAAACCAACCGAGCGCACCGCTATATCAACAAGTGCAAGATTTAGTTAAAGATGATTTGGCGAATGATTTACGCGAGTTCGGTATTCAATTATTACGTTTTAATATTGAAACACCCAAAATTTTAAATGAAGAAATTGTCAAAAGACTTTCAGAAACTTCTTTAATCTCTGCTCAAACCAGTGCAAAAGAAGCTAATATTGAACAAAATACAAAAATTGCAATAGCGGAAGCAGAACAAATCGCAGCAGTTGAGAACATCAAACAAAAGCAAGCGATTAGGGTTAAATTATCTAACGCGGAGACGGAGTTAAAATCAACTGAAATGACGGTGCAAGCTACCAATATTCAGACGCAAGCTCAAAGAGAGCGCGCGATTATGCAGGCAGAGATGGAGCAAAAAACTAAAATGATGCTTGCTGAGACAGAGCAAAAAACCAAGCTCATGCAAGCAGAAACAGAACAGAAAACGCAATTGCTAAAAGCAGAAACGGAACAAAAAACAACTATCCTAGAAGCGGAAGCAGAAAAACAAAAAATGGATTTGATAGGTAAAGCGTATCGCGATAATGTGCCTTTGTATGATTTAGAAATGAAACGTTTAGAAACAACCGCCTTGGGTAAATTGAATCTCGTGCCTATGCCTGTTGCGCAAGCTTTATTAAATACATTTTCAATATTTGCAAACACGCAACGACAACAATCCTTAAGTCAAGATTTTGAAGCGATTAAAGGTGCAACTAAAGGCAACGATAAGCTTGAAGCAAACCCATCCTCTTATTTGAAACTAGCAAAATAAGATGGGATTATGATAAGAAGGCTGTATACTTCATGCAGCCTTCTTACGTTTCTGTTGCTGGATGAATCTAATTTATATTTCGCTTCTAACTCAAGCTATTGAATAATAGTCAATCAAGCGCTTATCTTCTTCATTTAATTCCAAAAATCTTGACAGCTTATGGTGAGTAGCTTATTCTTCTCGGTTAATAATTTAATAGATTAATGACTTATTAATCTTTCGTTTTTCCAACGAGTGAATAATGTTAGTTACCTCATTATTACAGTCAATGCGAATGCCTATGCTCAACCTGGACGCTGCTCTAGGGTTGTGGCTAGGGGTTTGTCGATAGTACACGACCATCCTCGTTTTAAGCGCAATGCCAGTGTCCAGGACTCTCTTTTTTAGACTTCTTTTTTTTAATCATTGTAGTCACGTATTCACGCCGGAGAGCGGACATGATAGAAACGAAACAGCTTTGTAAAAGCTATCTTTTAAAGAATAAAGTCTTTCAAGCTTTACACAATATTAATCTCTCGATTCATTCAGGGGAGATTTTTGGATTTTTAGGTGAAAGCGGTGCAGGAAAAAGCACTTTAATTCGCTCATTTAACTTTTTAGAAAAGCCTACTCGTGGTGAAGTTTGTATAGATGGCATTAGTCTTGGCTCACTGAGTGAGGCAGCGCTGAGAAAAATGCGCCAACAAATTGGCATGATTTTCCAACATTTCAATTTATTACAATCGCGAACGGTGTTTGATAATATTGCACTGCCCTTAGAATTAACAGGCCAATCTAAACAAGCTATCGCAGAAACCGTTTTATCTTTATTAGAATGGGTGAATCTTTTAGATCGCAAACATCATTATCCGCATCAATTAAGCGGTGGCGAAAAACAGCGTGTGGCTATTGCGCGGGCATTGGCAACTAAGCCGCGTATTCTACTTTGTGATGAACCCACTTCAGCTTTGGATCCCAAATCCACCTTTGCCGTTTTAAATTTATTAAAAGAAATTAATCAAAAATTAGGTGTCACCATAGTGATCATTACGCATGAAATGGATGTGATCAAACATATTTGTGATCGCGCAGCGGTATTAGCGCAGGGTCAAGTGATAGAGCAGGGGACAGTTATGGCCTTGTTTGCTAAACCGCAATCAGCATTAACACGTCAACTCATACAAAAATATATGCATATTGAATTGCCGCCGACGATTAAAAAACATTTACAAGCAAAAAATGACGAGGCGAAATCACGTTTAGTCAGATTTACTTTCCTGGGCGAAGAGAGCAGTGATCCGCTCATTTCAACCTTAGTTAAAAAATTTGATATTACAATTAATATTATTCAAGCCAACATTGAAAATATCCAAGATGTCATGATTGGTTATACCATTTGCCAATTAAGTGGGCGAGCAGATGAAATTGATAAAGCCCTGGCTTCTATTCAACCGGCTACCATTACTGCGGAGGTATTAGGCTATGTATGAAGCAAGCTTTTTACCTTTATTTAAAGCCAGTTGGGAAACAGTTTACATGGTTTTTATTGCTGGTTTTATTAGCATTGCCTGTGGCTTAGGTTTAGGGTGTTTTTTATTCGTTGCTGCCCAAAAGAAAACACAACACCATACTATGTTTTATCGCGTATTGGGATTTGGTGTTAATATTATTCGTTCCTTACCGTTTATCATTTTAATGATAATGCTTATCCCTTTTACGCGTTTAGTGATAGGAACCAGTATTGGTACCAATGCGGCTATCGTGCCGCTCGCGATTGCAGCCATCCCTTTTTTTGCGCGCGTTGTTGAGAGCGCACTCAAAGAAATCCCGCATGGTTTAATTGAAGCAGCGCAAGCAATGGGCGCATCGACTTGGCAAATTGTTACAAAAGTGCTGTTGCCAGAAAGTTTACCCGCCTTGATCCGAGGTGCAACCCTGACGCTGATTGGTTTAATCGGTTATTCTGCCATGGCAGGCGTTGTAGGCGGCGGCGGTTTAGGTGAATTAGCTATCAATTACGGTTACCAGCGATTTGATGTTGTTGTGATGCTAGAAACGGTTCTCATCTTACTCAGCATGGTGCAGTTTATTCAGACATTGGGTGAACATCTTGCCAAAAAGCGACGCATTAAAGGGGTTTTTATTGCTAGCACGCTACTTAGCTTAGTTTGTTTAACTTCTCAGTTATGGCCTAGCACTTTATACACAGAACATACATTGCGAGTCGGGGTGATGAGTGGTTGGTCTGAAGAAGTCATGCGAGTCGCAGCTAGCGTTGCGAAAGAAACTTACCATATAGAGTTACAAATCGTTCCTTTTACCGATTACGTGCAACCCAACACCGTGCTTGCTCATCACAATATTGATGTGAATATTTTTCAACATTTGCCTTATCTTGAGGCGCAAACCAAAATGTATCATTATCAACTCGTGTCGCTTGCAAAAACATTTGTGTATCCTATGGGGTTTTATTCACAAAAAATAAACCGACTTTCGCAGCTGAAAACAGGCGCTATTATTGCCATTCCCAATGATCCCAGTAATGGCGGTCGTGCTTTGTTGTTGCTGCAAAAATACGGTTTAATTAAACTTAAAAAAGAGGCGGGCACCTTAGCAACGCAGCGCGATATCATAGCGAATCCTAGACAATTTCAATTTAAATTATTAGATGTGGCGCAATTACCGCGCACTTTAAAAGATGCGGACCTGGTTGCCATCACCAATGATTTTTTAACGCCAGCGGGACTTAGCATACAACAAGCCTTATTAAAAGAAGGAAGTGATTCACCCTACGCTAATTTGATTGTCGTCAGAAAAGATGACAAGGAAAAACCAATTTTCCAAGAATTTGTTGCGATTATGCATTCTAAAGCGGTCCTAGAAAAAACCAAACAAATTTTCCCGCATGGGGCGGCTATTCCTGCTTGGTAATAGCCAGTTTGATGTGACATTTAGGGTGTCCTGCATGGTATATTAGGGTTTAAAGCCGCAAAGCGGACGTTGCTAAGAGCCTGTGAATAGGCGTTGGCTGGTTAGAGCGAATGCTTACAGTAAGGATGATGGCACGCAGTTTACTAGTTAGGACGTGCCGCAGGATGATGGCATAGCGAATGGAATAAGGTGATATGCAGCCTAATCAAATGCAAAGATCAGATCACATTTCTTTTTGGATAGCTGTATTACTTCATCTGCTGCTTTTACTCAGTTTTTTACTGGCTATTCATTTTAAGCCTGATAAAGAGGAGACGCCTCCACCGCAACATTACATTTCCTCTTATATGATGCAGGCGACTAAGCCACTGCCACAAGTACAGCGTCAGATGCGGCGTCAAAGCTCAATGCGTGCTAGACCTTTACGCACTAATCAAATAAAAACAAATAACCACAGCGCTCAAGCAGAATATGCTTCGTCGCAGGCTCAGCCGGAAACGCAACAAGTATCACGCATGCAGAATCAACCTTCTGCAGATGAAATTTTAGCTTCCAGCTATCGTATGTTTCATAGTAATCAAATTCAGTCTTTGAAACGGGTGCGTAAACTTGCCAAACCTCTTTTATTGATTGGCGATGAACATTCGGTTGCCGATCCTTTTAAACAACTCATTGGCGAAGCCCTTTCAGCTTATTTTATGTATCCTGAACTTGAGGGACGCATGGGCATAAAAGGAAAAGTCTTGATAGAGTTAACCCTGCATCCGGAAGGTTATTTTGATGATGTACTCATTGTCGAATCAAGCAATAATCAAAATCTTGATGCGGCGGCACTTTATGCAGTGAATAAAGCCCCCCTCGTCAAAGGTGCAAATAAATTTTTACAAGCGCCCAAACGCTTTGTCGTAGGATTTGTTTTTTTATAAGCTAACGATAGGTATTTGTTAGCTCTATTCAATTAAGTTAAGGTCTTAATGAAAGGAAGGATGCCATGTTAGATTATTTATTTAAAATACCTGACTTATATCTTTTTTTTATATTAATTATTTTATCTATTTCATTTTCAATCGCCTGCATTTTTCTTGTGACGTATTTTATTCCGCTCTCTATACGTCGCAAAGATAATACCATTTTAGGTACTGTCAGCTCTATTATTAGTTTGATTTATGGTGTATTGGCCGGATTAATGGCTTTATATCTTATCAATAATATCAGTTACACCACGGATGCCGTACAACGTGAGGCGAGTGCCATTGCCAATATTCATCGTGATAGCCAGTGGTTAAAAGAACCTGCCCATAGCAATATCAAAAAACAAATCCGCAATTACCTCGTACATGTTATTCAGGTTGAATGGCCGTTAATGGAAAATGGTCAGGAAATAAATAACGAAGGCGAAAAAATTATAGAAGAAATGGATAAAGGATTAAGAACGGATCAAGTGATTGGCGGTAATCAATCACTCATTTTGCAAGAAATGTTACAAGAAATCAAAACCCTTTATAATGCACGTGAGCAGCGCATTCAAATGAGTTATGAATCATTAAATATAGAAATTTGGCTTGTGATTCTAATTGGAACCATATTAACCATAGCCATAAATTTTCTTTTTGGCATGAATATTTATTTACACGTTGCGGTTGTTTGTGCAGTAGCTTTAATGACTTCCTCCATGTTGTTTTTGTTACTGGCTTTAGATAGGCCGTTTCAAGGTGAATTCGTTATTGAGCCAAGTGCTTTTCGTTCAATTCTCGTTTTGATGGATAAGACACTTTAACAGCGCTAAATCCTTCTTTAATTTTTACTGACCTTGACTTTGTAAAACAAAGTCTATATTTTTGCGCATACGAAAAACGTCATTGCATGCAGGATTTCAGGGAATTAATTTGTTATAAGGAAATAAAAATAAAAATGACTATTACATCTATAACTAATCTTTCTCAGGCTATTTCTAATTTAAAATCTGGTGATTGTTTATTTCTCGATATTGATGATACTTTACTTTTATTAGGGATACAAAAATATATTGATGATTGTATTCCAACCGAACCGGGCTTATTGCAAGAACTTCAGCATTTACACGAAAGAAAAATTCGCCTCATTGCATTAACAGCACGAAAACACCAATATAAAACACAGACGGAAGCACAATTAAAAAAAAATGGCATTATTTTAGATGACATTATTCATGCACCTAATATACGCATACACCACCAAAAATGTGTACAAAAAGGCCTAGCAGTTGTTCATTATCTTACAACTTTACCCATTCAACCTAAACGCATTTTGGTTGTGGATGATAAGAGAGAGCAATTAGAAGATATCTTTTCCCACACCAAATCACTGGATATACCGTGTGTTCTTTTACATTACGTTCGTCCACAACACCAAGCCTTATTACAACAGGCATCTGCTTTGTTTCCAGAAAGTTTAGCTGGTTTCACTGTGCAGGAAAATTTAGGTGGTGGTACAGCGAGTACTTATCATCTTTATAATGCAGAGACTAAGCAAAGCGTCGTTTTAAAACATGGTGCGCATGCAAACGCAATTAAGCTAGAAATACTGTGTAATTTAATTTACAAAACACTAGGTGTGCCAGTCCCGCATGTAGAAGCCTATAACACCTTACCAAGCGTTATAGCTAAAAAGCTTTCTTTAAGTCACGTACATGGCATATTTCAAGTAAGTGAATATCTGACATACCCGCTTTTGTCAGCAAAAGAAATTAAAACAATTACCGCACAACATTTTATTGCACACGTTTTAATAGGTAATATTGATATCGCCAAGCCGGATAATTTTATTGGCACGTTTTTAATTGATGCTGGCGCAAATTTTTTATTCCGTGCTAAAGGACAAAGAAGACAAGAAAATCCCAGCATAGTAGAAGAACTAAATAGTTTAAGAGATGACAGGATTAATCAAGCTGCGGCAAATTGGTTTGCCGATTTAAGTGATGAAGATATCACCCAGCAAGTCAAACATTGTGCAAACAATCAAAGTAAAATAGAAGCACTTATCTGGGAAGCATCTGATAAGCTTGAGATGTCTAATGAATTACGCAATGATTTTTTACAATACTTTTCAGATAGATTAGACACACTCATTACGCGTTACTGTCCCGAAGAACAAATGTTTACTAAGTCAGATAAGAGGGCTCGCATAGGCAAAACAGCAGCAGGTGTACTAACGTATAAAATAGAAAATAATAAACCTTATTTATTATTAGCAAAACGCGTGCGTCATGATTGGTGGGACAATTTCGGTGGCAAAAGCGACGCGATAGATACCTTTCTTTATGAAACAGCAATACGAGAAGTCGCAGAAGAATCTCACGGTATTTTACATTACACCTCATGGGATTTATTGCATCATCCTTCCCATGATTTGATTTCAGAAAGAGACAATGATATTTACGTTTATCGTATGTATCTTATCCCTCATTCAGGTGAAATCAATTTAGATCATTTCCAAGATAAAGAGCACAGTGATTATGCGTGGGTGCCGGTAAAAAATGTCCTCAGAGCTTTAAATAGACAAAAAAACTTAGTTGATTTACCTCAATCAAATCGTAAACTGCTGTTATATCCACCGCTTTATACTATGCTTATGCAGGCAGAAGTAAAAACCCATTTGCAACACTTAATGTTGGGTAAAAAGCTAAATAATAGGCATACACAAAGCCAAATAAAACAGCAAAACTTAAAGCCCGTTCGCGCATTTTATTCTCCCGTCAAAGCAAAACAGCAACTAGCAGAAACCCTGTTTAATCACACTAAGCTTATCAGAGAAATTAAAAGAAAAAATAAAATAGCAGAAACAGCTGAAATGGCTTTAACGGGGTTCTCTCCCAGTGAATTACATTTGCAAGCAATGATGGGAACAGCGTATCAGCAAAATAATCTTGAAGCCAATGTGAGAAAATTCTTAAGAGAGAAATGCGATTGGTATCGCGAGCTTAATATGAATGCTAAAGCTGAAGAAAGATTCATAGGACAATGTGTGCAACTCATACAGATAGAAAAACAAAGCCGTAATGAGTATATATATTTTTATCATGCTTGTAATAGTGAGATTGCGTTTGCTTATCACGTTTTTACTTCACTTTACCAAACCTTACGTATTGAAGATAATTGGCCTATATTTCGCGCCTCAAAACATCATTTCGAACGTTTTCCCACCATACAAGAATTTATTGATTATTATTCTGAAAATGGTAGTAAAGAAATTAACAATGATAGTGAGCATTTTAATGATTGTGTTCTAGCCGCAAATATATTTTTATTTGGCAACCACAATACATCCACGTCTTGTTCACCCCATTATTTGCTTAGCAATTCCACCAGACGCAAAGTTAATTTAAAAGCCTTGCTATTAGATATCTTAAGTCCGTTTTCTATTTCAAGTTCTGCGCTAAATCAATTACTAAATGTTTATGAACAAGAAGCAAAACAAGTTGGTGGTGTCTTATATCAGATTGGTATTCCTACACAGGCTATTAAAGATGTGGCTTATCCAGCCGGGTATTTGGGTGTTATGAAGGAGTATAAGCAAACAAGAGATTTCGTCGCTATTTTGAGTCACTTAGAAAAAGATCTTGCCACTAAAAATAATTATGACGTCATTCAATACATTAAACGTGTGCAAGCGAGACTTTTTTTGCCGCCCTCTCAATTACTGAAAGTGAGCAAGGCCACACAGTTTGAAGCGAAAACAAGTGATTCATCCCAAAAGGTATTAGATAGTATTTCCCATACGCTTTTACAGCATATGAGTAAAGTGAACGCTAATTTATTAGATGATAAAATTCCTTTATTGCGTTTATTACAGTCCGTTTACGATAGACACAAAGTGAATGTAACAAATATTCATGAGATAAGCTTAGCGAAAGCAATTCAGAGTCGCAATTTAAGTTTAGTGAATTCTATCTTGAACGCAAATCCAGAAATGTTAATAGTCAAACTGCCAATTTTAAAAGCCTATATTGATTATTTTGATGATGATACTGACGATAAGAACGGATTAACGCCTATAGAAATGATGCTCTTGCAGTCATATTCTCCAGAAGAAATACACGTTTGTATAGGCGATAATTGGTGGCAAAAGCATTCCTCCATCTTAATTCCTGATGGACAGTTAAATGAGCAACTAGATTTGGCTTGGGTAGTCTTATGTATCCCCATGACAGAGCGCGCTACCTTTGTAACGCAATATCAACATTTGATTACAAACTTTGGCTGGATATTAGAATTATTACCTGAAGAAATTAGAGTGAATTTTGCCTACAATTACGCGGATAAAATTATACATTGTTACGATTTAATAGATGTTCTTGCTGTTTTACCTAAACGTAAGCGAATTAAGTTTGCCAGGTCACAGCAAAACAAAATAAAAAGTGGTTGGGAATTGTGCCATGTTCTTAGAGAATTACCAGAAGACGAAAAATATCTTTTTGCAATGAATCAGAAAAGTAAGATATCAGCCGGGAATGAATTTTGTGAAGTGGTAAAGTGTTTACCCTCTAAAGATCGTTTAACATTTACCAACAATAATTTAATATGGATTGACGATATAGGTTTACATCATATTTTAAATTATTTACCGAAAGAAGAGCGCTTGGGTGTTGCGATAAGATTTCAAGAAAAAATAAATGATTTTGATGCACTTTTAGAAGTTTTACCTACCTTAGAGGGACAAGAACGTTATCTTTTTGCAAGTTTACAAGCAAATAAAATTCAATCCTTTTTAGAATTTTTTAAAGTTTTAAAAAATATTTCTGCGGAGGATCGTTTCTATTTTGCAAGAGATCACCAAGATAAGATTATAGACGGTAATATGCTTATAGCTCTTTTAAAATATTTAAAGACGGAAGATTGTTCATATTTTGCAGTCAGTGAGTACAAAAAAATTGGAATGGGCCAGGAACTTAATGCTGTTTTAACTTATTTAAATTCAAAAGATAAATATCAATTTGCAAAAGAAAATCAGCAAAAAATTACCAATGGGTATGACCTTTCCTGTATTATTGCGCAATTAGATTGGTCTGAAAGATTGCCATTTGCAATCGCAAACCAAGCAGTCATTCACGATGGTCATGAGCTTGGATGCATACTGAAACACCTCAAAGGCAACAATCGTTTTACTTTTGCACTTGCTAATCAAAATGTAATTGAGCTAAGCCAAGATCTTATCTTTATCCTGATGGTAGGTGCATTAAGTGAACACGAAAAACTGCTACTCTTAACAAATCACCAAAATAAAATTGAAAGTGGATATCATTTAGGCCTTATTTTAGGATGTTTGAAAGTTGAAAATCGTTTGAATGTTGCGATAGAAAATCAAGCCGTTATTAATAATACGGATGAGCTGGGATGTGTCTTAAACTATTTAAATGCTGATGACTGCTTTAATTTTGCCATGCGCTGTTGCGGCAAAGTTGCTGTGTCTAACTTAAGTTATATTGTCAATTGCTTGCCAGAATGTCATAGACTTGCTTATGTTACTGAATATCAAGAAAAAATAGTTAGTGTGGGATTACTCATTCCTATTTTACAAATCTTGCCTTCTGCCGAGCGTACAAATTTTGCTTGTTCTTTTATTGGTAAAATACCTATGCCGCATCATCGCATCAAGCAAATTTTAGAATGCTTACCGGTAAGCGAGAATAGCTTTTTACAGAAATTACAATTTGCCGCTGAAAAAGAAGTAATTAATAAGACTTATTTTGATAAGGGTTTTTTTGCTTCATTCAAAAAAGAAAAACAGAAACCCGAGAAGCCAAAGCATTTATATTTTAAAGTCAGTTAAATCGAGAGCAGGTTAGGGTAGACGAATTGTAACACCTGTCTTGCCCGCGAAGGCTCACGTCTCTTGTCATGTCAGTAAATCAAAATATGTCATGCCAGCCCCACTAAAAGCTTGTTTGGGTAAACTTTAGCTGGCATCCCGTTTTTTAACAGTAACGATTGACTTACTATGCGTATCTCGCTATTTTTGCACATCCCAATAATGTTTATGCCTAGAAACAAAAAAAATAAAACAGGTTAATGTTATGTCTATTCTACCCCTCTCCCGTTTTTCTAGCGTTTTTGCTCAATTAAAATCAGGTGATGTTTTATGTATCGATATTGATGATACCTTATTATTGCCTGCCAGAAACAAATACAAGGATGAGGCATTTCTCACCGAAGAGGATTTGTTGACACAGTTAGCTTATTTGCGTGAACGCCATGTTCGTCTACTTGCCTTAACCGCTAGAAGGATTGAGGATAAAGCTAAAACTGAGCAACAGTTAAAACAACTGGGCATCGTACTCGATGCGCTTATTTTTGCGCCAACAATCCATCTAACAAAAAAAAATTTGCTGCAAAAAGGAATTGTTCTAGCGAACTATTTTCGCACTGTTTCGTTTACGCCCAAACGTATTTTTGTGATTGATAATGATGAAGCGCAGCTTAAAGCTATAGCGTATGAAAAAAATATGCCTGCTCCCATCGTGCTTTATCATTATGTAAGACCACAACGCCAAGGTTTATCTTTACTATTAAATCCTGCAAATACTTTTTTTCCAGAAAATTTAGCGGGTTTTACGCAAGTTAAATCATTAGGTGGCGGTACGGCTAGTACTTATTGTTTGCACAATCCACAAACAAACCAAACTTTAGTTTTAAAATATGGCGCACATGCTAATGCACTTAAATTAGAAATACTTTGTCACCAGATTTATCGGGTTTTAGGTGTCCCTGGCCCACAGGTGGAAGCATATAATACTTTACCAAATGCGATAGCTAAAAAGCTTAAGTTAAAACAAGCTTACGGTCTTTTCCAAGTCACCGAATATTTGCCTACGCAAAAAATTTCAAAAGAGCAGATAAAAAAAGAAACGGCTAAATATTTTGTCACCCATGTCTTACTGGGCAACATTGATGTTGCGAAAAGTGATAATTTTATTGGAACTGCACTTATCGATGCGGGTGCAAATTTTATGCTACGAGCTAAAGGTCAAATTAGAAAAGAAGACCCCAGTCTAGCTAGCGAAATAGACAGCTTACGAAATGCTAACATTAATCGCACCGCATATGATTGGTTTGCTGATTTAAGTGAAGAAGAAATAAAAAACCAAGTGATATGTCTTGCAAGACAGCAAGATAATGTTGAACAAGCTATTTGGCAAGCGGCATCTAAATTAAAATTATCTGATGAATTACGGAATGAATTTTTACAATATTTCACCGATAGATTAGATAAGTTGATTACGCGCTATTGTCCAGAAGAGCAATATTACGCTAAGACAGATAAAAAAGCGCAAGTTAATCAAACAGCCGCTGGGGTATTGACGTATCAAATCATCAACAATAAAGCTTATTTGTTATTAGCAAAACGAATTCGTCATTGCTGGTGGGATAATTTTGGTGGCAAGAGCGATAATCAAGATAAATTTTTATCGGAAACAGCCATGCGAGAAGTATTCGAAGAGTCCGGTGGTATATTGCAGTATACCGCTTGGGATATGTTACATAATCCTTCGCATGATTTAATCACCACGCTGAAAAATGGCGATGTGTATGTCTATCGTATGTATCTTATTAAACAGGAAGGTATGATCAATCTAAAAGAATGTTTAGATGAAGAACATACGCAATGTCAGTGGATACCAGTCGAGAGCATTATCCGCGCATTAGAGGAAAATAGTACTGTTCAATCTGAAGGGCAAGATACCTTAAAAATTCAATTGTCACCACATCATAGTGATATTTTACTGTATCCGCCGTTGAGTAAGATGTTGCAACAAGCGCCGGTAAAAGAACATTTAATAAGATTATCACAGGGCAAATTATTAGCTAATAAGCATACGCAAAGTAAAATAGCGACTGAGGTCATTTCAAATAAACAGCACGCCATTTGTTCACCTTTGCAAATTCGCCAGCAACTGAGCGCAAGTTTATTGCAACATACAAAAGTAATTCGTGAAATTAAAAACCGACATCCAAGTGCTACGGTTACTACTACTTCCAATAGACTTTCTCCTAGCGAGCTACATTTTAAAGCCATGCTTGGCGATCATTATAAAAAAAATGCGCTAGCAGAAAACATGCATTATTTTTACAATCATTATTTAATTGATACGTTGCCTAAACTCGTAAACATAAAAGAAAGCTGGTTGCTTTCCAATTTAAATCAATTGCTACAAATTGAAAAAGAACAAAACGAGCATTATTTCCATTTTTATCATGCTTGTGATAGCAAAGTTGCTTTCGCATATTTTGTTTTTACAAAAATCTATACCCGCTTGCGTGCACAAGATAATTGGGCCGTTTTTCGAGCCTCTAAACAAGCTTTCAAAAATTTTCCTACCATACAAGAATTTATTGCTTATCATTCCAAGCAAGGTGAAGAAGAAATTAATAATGATAAAAATCATTTCAATGATTGTGCACTGGCTACCAATATTTTTTTAAATGGTAATCACGAAACACCTTCTTCCTGCTCTATTCATTATTTAATCAGTAATAAAAGTAGGCGTATTATAGATTTAAAGGCTTTATTGCTTAACATTTTACAGCCTTTTTCTGTTTCTGATACGGTGATCAGCCAGTTATTAAAAATTTATGAAGAAGAAGCAAAAGCTGCAGGCGGTGTGCTTTTTCAAATGGGTATTCCAAAAGAAAACGTGCGCGTGTTGACTTATCCTGCTGGTTCTTTGGGGGTAATCAAATTGTATAAGGGTATTCAAGATTTAGATACGATTTTACTAGAATTAGAAAAAGACCTTGATAATGAGAATAAAGAATTGGCAATAGAATATATTAAACGTTTCCAAGTTCGTGTGATATTACCGCCTTCACAATTTTTGAAAATAAATAAGATAACGCAATTTGAAACCAAAGAAGATTATCTTTCTGACCAATTTTTAGATGGCATTGTCTATACTATTTTGCAGAATATCAACAATCTAAATATAGACATGCTGGATGAGCAAGCGCCTTTATTACGTATATTAAACCATGTTTATCAAGCCAATGAAGTCAATGCCACCGCTATCAATACAAGTATATTAGCCAAAGCGCTTTGGAGTAAAAATGAAGAATTAGTTAAAAATATTTTGGTGCGTTTTCCTGAAATGAAAAATAGCTCGGTGCCCTTATTACCAGAATATATTACGAATGATTCATCCGATGAGGAGTTGCTGTCTAATCATCCCCTCACGCCGCTAGAAATTATGCTTAGGAAAAACTATTCGCTAGCGCTAATAGAATACTGTTTTGATACCCATTGGTGGCGTACGCTTTCAGAAAATGTTTTGCGGCAACCCGAATTATTTTTGTTAGCCCTCACTAAAATGCCAGCAGAAGAACGCTTGGAATTCGTGACAAGGTATTGCAGCTATATCACCGAAGGATCGCAGCTTCGCCCTATCCTTAAAGCATTACCAAACAGCGATAGACTGACATTTGCAAACCGCCATAAAGAAATCATAAAGGAAACTAGAGATCTGAGAGGAATTTTAAAAAAATTAAATATCGAGGATAGGCTTAGGTATGCAAGCCAATTTGATAATATATTAGACAATGGTTATAGCATTTCTGCGGTAATGAGCCAATTACTGCCGGAAGATAAACATGGGTTTGCGATCAAATACGAAAATAGAATTAACGCTGCGATTGGAATTGCTTATGTCCTCGGACAATTATTAGAAGATAATCGCTTATCTTTTGCTATTAGGCATCAAAGCAAAATAATAGATGGTTTAGATTTGAATTATTTTTTAGAAAAACTGCATTGTGAGGATAGATATATGTTTGCTATGCAGCATTTAGATAAAATTGCGAGCGGCTCTGAACTGGCAAATGCGATTGAGACTTTTAACGGAGCGAATAAATTTGAAGAGAGATTAAAGTTTACCATTATTAATCAAAATAAAATTGAAAATGCTAGACAAGCTTCGGAAGTTATTTGGCGCTTATCTCCAGAAAACCATTTAGAATTTGCAATAAAATTTCAAGATAAAATTAAAAATGGGTGTGATGCATTCCACATAATAAGCAATTTATTTTTAAAAGACCGTTTAAATTTTGCAATACGCCATCAATATAAGTCACGTGTTTTTCAAGAGTTTTTGCCTATTTTGTGCCTGTTAAATAACCAAGATCGTTTTACTTATGCCGTATTAAACCAAAATAAAATATCACATGGTGCAGAGCTTGCTTTAGTCTTATCTCATTTGCCTAGCATCAAACAAGTAGAATATGCGTGTCTATTTTTGGATAAGTTAACTTTTTCAAAACATGAAAAAACAAGAATAGCCGAAGCGTTAGGAGAGAATCAAACCGTTTTCACTAAAATACTTGATACGTATAAGCACCAAAAAGATTCAAAAAGTCTTGCCGCTAAAATGAATTTTTTTGCAAATAATGATGCTTCCCATCAAGACGAAAGAATAACGATAGCGCGCCATAGGCTGTTAACTTAGCAAATTGTTTGCAAACCTGCTTTTGGGTCTAAGGCTAGATCATTTAATTAAGCTTATCTTTAATAAAGATATTTAATTAAAGATTACTTCAAATATTAAGCGTTGTGACATGTTACACTTGTATGGTGTATAACATAGGGATGATATTTGGTAGCATGGATTCATTTATAAAAGGAGCGCTGTATGGACGACAAACACAATCCAAAAGGGCAAAGCCAGGATAAAGATAGGCATGATAAACAACGCCACGATGAAAATAAAGATCACAAAAATCATGAATCTGAAAAACAGAATGATAGAAACGATAATAGGGATTACTCAAAACGTTAAGACAATTGAAATGAGTTTGGTTAAATCATGCCTATGATTCTTTCTAAGAATTGATCAAGCTTAATTAAAAAGCCATACAATGCAATAACATATTAATATTTTAAGCGTCTGACTAATTCAATTTCGATATCAACCGAATTATTTACTGTAGTTTGCTTTTTAGGATTAAAAAGCCCTTGTTTAAAAGCTCTTTTTTCATTATTTAATTCTTTATAGTGACGTTCTGCATATAACTTTGTACTCAAAAAAGTTTTTTCATTTAAATCATTTTTTTCATATTTGAGTGTTTGCTTTAGGTATTTTTTTAAGAGCATTTTGTGACTGAATGGATATGGGTTAGATGAATTTGAAAGACTGGCATGGCTTTCATAAATAGTCATTAATTTTTCTTTAAATTGTTTTAATGGCGTATTTTTTTGATCGTTTTCTTTAGCGATAAGTTTTTCTAATTCAACAATAAAACAAGGATCAGACAGTTGGGCTTTTATAAAACCTTCTATTAAACAAAATAATGAGGCTTTTAATGCTATTTCATTATAACTGTCATTTTTATTTTTGAGCCAAAATTTTATATTACTAGGTTTATTCTCGCTTACGATAAAATTAACTTTTGTTAATTTATCTTTATAATTTAAACGCTTTTCATTGATAATTTTAAATAACTGGGTAATCGTATTTTCAAACTGTGACTTCTCTCTATACGGATTTATAAATGAATTGAAGTCAAGATGGGTTTGTATCCAATGACAAGGATTGAGTGACTCTTTGAGTATATCCTCAACGGTGGCATAAGAATCGTGATGTTTTACGTTTAATAAAGAAGCTAACAAATGAGTGAGTGATCTACTATATTGGTTATTCGATCCAAAATAAACATCTTTTCTTACCTGGCCCAGGATTTCATTTAATTCTCGTCTGACTTTCAAATAATATTTTTTTATATTGTTTATTTGTTTATTTAAAAAGTGGTCTTCTTTTTCAGTTTTAACGTCAGCAGTTCTTAAATTCTTAAGAAGTTTGGCATACAAATCATCGATAGCAGCGTTTGTTTTTCTAATTTTTAACATTTGATTAAAAGGCGTGGTGTCATTCTCTTGTGTTAGCCTTTCAATTCTTTTTCTGATATTCGAATAAAAATACTCAAATGCTGGCATTGCTGGCAAGGTAAAAGGATTGCAGATGACATAATTATGATATAACTTAGCGTTCCCTTTTTTGATTAAATCACTTTCTTTTTCCAGTTTTTCTTGGGCGCTAGCATCAGCGGTCAAAGGGTTTGGGGATGGTATCGTTTGAGAGTGATTATTGGAAAAGATTTTATAGTATAACGCAGGATTCATTTGTGCAGGGTTGTTTATTCTATTTATTAGCTGCGTTTTAATTTCCTCAAGAATGTATTTTTTATTTTCATCGAATTCATAATGACGATTATTAATGACGATATGTCTATCAACAATGTGGATGTCATCTTGTACTTCTTTTGCGCCATTACGTTTTATTCTTTTCTCAAGAAAATCTGCTTCTTGTGGAGAGACTTGAATAGTAGATAATTCAGTTGCATTAGTGGATTTGTAAAATGAAATAGTCATAATTGTTTTTTAATTTAGTAATTTATTATTAATTAATTTCTGAGTGCATCATCATAGCTTAAGTCGCAATTAAAAAAAAATACTATATTAAAAATTAAAAAATAAAATCGGGAAGAAAATTTTGGAAGTCTTTGTTAGGGGATTCTGTTGATGTGTTTTTGTTCAATTCTCTTTTCTGATATATTAAGTGAAACACGTTTAAAAGAATTCATAATTGAAGCTATTGAAAGAAAATACGCATGAAAAACAAAAAAATACTTAATCTCTATCAATTTCTGAGAAAAAAATACGGCAAACTTATTTGGTGGACGCATGAGACACCATTTGAAATAATGATAGGAGCAATACTTGTTCAAAACACACAATGGAAAAATGTAGAAAAAGCCCTTGAAAACCTAAAAAATAATAATATGTTTAGCGCAGAAAAAATTCGTCGTTTATCTCTAGAAACATTAATCCAGCTTATCAAGCCTGCTGGATTATATAATCAAAAAGCAACACGCATTAAATCCATATGTGATTGGTATAAAGATGAGTCACATTTTCAAGTATTAAGAAGGAAGCGTACTGCAACGCTTCGCAAGGAACTATTATCCATAAACGGGATTGGCCATGAAACAGCTGACGCCATTTTACTATATGGATTTAAGAGAACGATTTTTGTGGTTGATGCTTATTCCCAGCGATTATTAATAAATGAAGGTGTCATTGAAAAGCAGATGCCATACTTGGAATTGCAAAGTCTGTTTCATAATGCCTTACCAAAAAGTTATTTATTGTATAGTCAGTATCATGCTTTAATCGTACATCATTCAAAAACGCTAAAAACCTCGAGAATAAGCTATGATACAAAATAACTTGGATTTGGATTAAGAATGTTGATTGCGCGGGCCGCAAGCATTAATACAATAGTGAGTGAAACCAATGCTTGTATCATGCACATACATTTTGCCCAGCGTGTTAATACGGGTGTATCTGTTGGTGAAAAAGCGGTGCTGGTATTGAAGGCCAGAAAAAGGTAATCAATTAAATGCGGTTCCCAATTTTTAATCTTATTTAAAACTTGTTCCCGTGAAGAGATATTAATTTGTGCTTGCGGAAATAAGAATGCGGTAATCCCCATACTTTCATTTAACTCACGCTGACTTTGACCACCCGCATCTAAATGCCAATACCATAAAGCAAAAATCAAAACGTTGCTTACCCATAACGTAATAGAAGAAACCAATAAGTGAATCGGACCAATATGGCCTTGCCAAACAGCAAGTACGATTCTGCTTAATGACATCAACATATAAAGGGTAATGAGAATATTGGCTATTAACCCGAGAAAGAAATTGATACGTGCATTATTCCGCCAAAAAGTAATGATTAAGGGGATCATTAATATGGTGACTAAACTAATCATTAAGCCCCGTGGCCCCCAGTAAAATACTTTTGGTAAAGCTTCATAAAGTAAGGCAATCGTGAAGAGAACAAGCCAAGCAGGCCAGCGTGCTTTAAAACGATTAAAGCGATGTTGCTGATGAAGGGGTTTTTTATCTGCAAGATTGTTAGCCATCGGTTTTCCTTAACCTTAGGGAGACATGCAAGGGAATAGCATATAAGCATATAAAAAAAAGATGGGATTTACAAATGAGGCCCGATTAATCATCGAGCCTTGATTTTGAATTTACGAAGATCTGGAAATAGCATGACCCGTTGCAGAAACGTCTTTGCCTACACCATTCACGGTATTACAAGCGCTTATTGCACCCATAGAGAGAATTAAAGCGCTCAATACAATCATTTTACTTAAAGTTGATTTCATGTCCGTGCTCCTTCGTTATGAGTTCTACTTTCAAAAACACCTAGCCCATTCTTATTTTAAATCTATGTTCATTCTTTTGGCAAAAATGATTGTTAAAGAAAGAGAGCAGTTTCATCTATTATTTTTAATACTATTAAAGGCTTATCTTAAGCAATGGTTTTTTTTCTGCTATTTAATAATGAATTAAATAAGCCTGTTTTTCTAACTGACTGTAAATGCTCATCATTTTAATTTAATAAAACTTAACATTATGAGAGGAATAATAATTTAAAATAAATACATGTGCAGGCATTAAATGTGTGTTTGCTCATTAAAGCATTTAAAATGACTTGTTTGTTTTTTGATCACCCTCTTTGCGGGGATAATGTCTTAACAAAAAGGAGATTTCACATGTTCAAATCAAAACTCATGACCATCGCTTTAGCTATTTGCTTGGTATCAGCACCTGCTTGGAGTACAGATTCGACTGGTTCTGCCGCCCCGAAATCTAAACATTCGGAAACGACAGGCCAGTATTTAAATGACACGACTGTCACGACTAAAGTGAAATCAAGTTTGTTAGCAGATAAAGATATAAAAAGCTTTTCTATTTCTGTGACCACGGTGAAGGGTATCGTTACTTTAACTGGTTCAGTGGATAATGCTTCACAAAAGAAAAAAGCAGTTAAGATTGCTTCTAAAGTAAAAGGTGTTAAATCTGTTAAAGATAAGTTAATGATTGGGGTTAAAAAATAAATGCGAGAGAAATGCCCTACAACTCATTAGTGTTAATAATATTGAGAGATAGGGCATTGTTATTGTTTTTGAATGTTATTGCTTATGCCAGTGACCTACGATCAATCCTGCAAGTATTACTATAAAATGTAGCAGAGGCTTATAACCATTTGATCTAGATGAAATGGTTTGGCGTAGGGTGCTAAAATCTTCATTACAATGTGTTATGCTGTAACAGCAGTAGTTATTTTAACCATATCAAGGAGGATGTCATGGCTCGTAAATATGGAAAATCCGCGCAAAAAGAAGTGAAAAATGAAATGAAGCGTTTGAAAAAAGGTAAAGCCAAAAGTGGTAAAGGTAAAAAAAAGGTAAAGAGTAAGAAGCAAGCGGTAGCTATCGCCTTATCTAAAGCACGTAAAAAAGGGGCAAAAGTACCAAAGAGAAAGAGAAAGTCTAGCAAAGTCAGCAAAGGTAAAAAACGTACGACAAAAAAACGCTCTTCCAAGAAACGCACCGCTAAAAAGTAAACATTGAATAAGTCCTCAACCCTTTTCTAAAGCGACATGAGGCTCACCTGAAGGGAAAGATTAAACAGTTAAATTGCGCATTAATGATAAACAACTGCTGCTTAACTTTCCCTCTCCCATATCCATTCAATCATCTTAATCCGCGCCGCTCATACTCACGTTAACGCTCTTAGCTTGACAAACTAAATTGAAACAGCAAACTATGCCATACTCGCACCATTCAAGGATAAACCATGTATAAAAATAAATATTTTTTAAAGGCTTTTTTGTTTATTATTTTGTGCAGCTATTTATGCACCAATAAAGCTTTTTCTCAAGAAATGGCTTGTCCAGATTTTCCTTTCTTCCAACCGACAGTCGGTCCGCTAGCATATGTCAATTGCGATTTTCATAAAGCATATGAAAAACAAGTCGCGCAAATGATCAAACACTTTGGGGCACCGGATGGTAGACCTATACTCTTAGATTTGAGTAGCACTTTAATTTTTAAATACAACGGTAAAACAGAAACTGTCAATTTGACGCCGCCTTCTTATCATTTTATTAAAGCATTTTCGCACACAGCTTTTTCTGTGTGGCTGATTCTTGCGAATACGTCAAATGGAGAGATAGATAAAGAGGCAAAAGCTGCGCTAGAAAATTTACAAACCGATTTAAACAAAGCTAACAATAGCTTAACAAGCTTAGGGCTAAGCAATGCTGAACATAAAGTGTGTCATCAATTGTCAAAAATCACCCAGCTTTTTTTGAAACGGATGTTGAAGGAAGGTCATTGGACCCCAACTGAGCTCACACAGTATTTAAAAGCGGTGCGACCCCTCATTTACCAATCTATGCATATGGCAAGCGTAATACAATTAAAAACCCTAAGTTTGGCGGTTGAAAGTGCGTTAAAACAATTGAAAAAAGAGGAAATCAAACAATTAGGGGTGGTGATTGCGACATCGCATCAGGCTAGAAGACAAGATATTGGCTTGCAATATTTTGCTAAAAAATTCGGCTATCGCTATGGAGATGGCGCTCAGTTTGAGAATAATTTTGTTGTGCTAGAAGGCAAATTTGATGAAAATGCTGCTTTAGCGTTATTAGCTCGACATTACCTAGATCGCGAAGCCGCGCGTGCTATCTTGCAAGACCAAGCGCGCTTACAACGGGATTTACTTGCAGATGCGGCTAAAAAAATACTAGCCAGTAATACATTGCCGTAACCGTTTTTTATGTGTTAAGCAAAAGATCGCGGTGCACAAGCATAGCTGAGGATAAGAAAATGCAATCTTTTGTTTCCCAAAATAAAATGCTAGGAATGGTCCTGCTGGGCAGTATTTTAGAAACCTATGACTATTCCTTGTATGGTTATTTTGCGCCTATTTTAGCAAAATTATTTTTTCCGACTTATGATCCTGTGTCTTCCTTACTGATTGCTTTTTCTGTTTTTGCTGTGGGATTTGTGACGCGTCCTATTGGCGCAGCAATTTTTGGTCATTATGGCGATAAGTATGGTAGAAAAAAAATGCTCATGATTTCCATCATGCTCATGGCTATACCGACTGCGGGGATTGGTTTATTACCAACGTATGCGCAAATAGGGATTTATGCAGGCATCTTACTAACGTGTTGTAGATTGCTTCAAGGTTTGGCGGTTGGGGCTGAATTTGTAGGCACCATGGTTTACATGATAGAACAAGCGCCAGTGCATAGGCAGACGTTGTTTGGGAGTTTGTGTATTTGTAGTGGTTATATTGCGATGTTATTTACGGCTATTGTCGTCGCCTTATTAACACATTTTATTTCTACAAGCGCTTTGCAAACTTGGGGTTGGCGCATACCGTTTATTTTAGGTCTGGGCTTAGGTGCGATTGGATTGTATGTACGCTCAAAACTATCTGAAACACCCGCATTTAAAGCTTTACTAAAAGAAAAAACAACGGTGACCAATCCCTTATTTGAGACAATTTTTCATAGACCATTAACGCTATTGTTAGGTACAGGGTTAGTGATGATTCATGCCTTGGGATTTTATTTGCTGTTTGTTTATCTCACGAGTTATTTAAATACTTATTATAAAATTTCACCAGAGATGACTTCTTCCATCAATACGCTAGTCTTAATACTTGCTGTTATTATTATTCCGATAATCGGTTTATTGGCTGAAAATATAAATAAAAAATATTTTATTATGGCAAGTGCGATGGGGCTTATTCTTTTATCTTATCCACTCATTAAGCTATTAGATCATGGCACTTTTAGTGCTATTTTATTTGCACAAGCCAGTTTAACTATTTTATTAAGTTTAAGTTCTGCCGTTTTACCCGCTTTTTTATCCACGCTATTCCCTGTTTCACTGCGTTATACCGGTATGGCGCTTTGTTATAATGTTGCAGCGGTGACATTTGGGGGAACAGCACCTTTAGTTTTGACATTTTTAGTAGAAAAAACTCAGAATGTTGCTGCTCCCAGTTATTATCTCATTGCTGTGGCTTTTGTTACTCTGGGTGCAACACTTTTAATTCCAAAGAAGTCTTTATCGACTTCTTGAGATGAGTGACTGAGTGAGTTGAACTTTCACGCCTAGTCTTTATCGACCCAATTTGTTTTTGATAGCCGTGACTATTTTAGCTACTGGTTTGTGTTCTTTTTGATGAGCTGTAAATAAGGTGCCTATATTACTTTTCATGGAATAGACATGTTTTGCTGGCGTAAATAATTCTTTCTCATTTTTTTGCAACTTGGCTTGAGATTCTGCATTATTTTTATGAATCTTATTAAAACCAGCGTACCATAAAACGGCTAGTTTAACGGGCAATTTGTTAGGTAAATAATCCATCATTTTTTTATGATGTTTGGTTTCTTGCTTATTGAGAGGCGCTTTATTTTCCATAGCTATGGTTACATTTGCCATGGCACAAACACCTAATAATTTTTTTGTGAGACTTTGATCGCTTATGTTTCTAGCATAATAACTTTTCAATGACTGCTTCAAACCTTCTTTTGCATCTGTATTTAATACTTCAGAATGTAAAAGTATTTTGCTAGCTATCTCTGCTTTTTCTGCAGGCGTCAAACTTTTGCTAGCCTCGTGGGTTAATTCTTTTTTAGCTTGATTTAATTCATTAGAAATTTCTAAGCGCTTTTCTACAATGGGGTTCATATTTGATTTTAAGGTTTCAAAAAATGCATCTATTGCCAAATTATCGGAATAAGTTGTGCTTGATTTAGATTCCTTATGCAAATCATCTATGATTTTTGTTGCCGCTTGCGTGGTATATTGAGGATTCGTCATTATCTCGGGGTAGGATGCTATGCTAGCAATTCTACGGACATCAATTTTTGTTGTTTTGCCTTGATCCTTTACAAATTTAGCTTCTCTTTGATTAACATTTAAATGTAGTGTATCTAATACGTTTTCTATGCCAGGTAAAAGTTTTTGTTTTACTTCATCTGATAACAAAAGTTTAAGATGTTCTTTGGCATTAGAAATAGTAATAAAAGCTTGATTAAGGTTATTCTGGGGGTTTTTAACAACTTCAGAATTATAATTTTCTTTTATCTTAACAAACTTTTCTTTTAAACCCGCTTCTACTTTTTCTTCTATGTGTTTATTTGTTGCATTTGTATCAATGAAATTATTTAAATGTTTGAATTGAGAAAATTCCTCATCAAAATCAATAGCTTTTGTTTTAATGGATTTCATCTTATTTCTCTTCTATGACCTTTGAATATTTTAAGTATAGTTGAAAAACAAGATTTTCACTGGGAAGGATAAAAAAGACAGTTCTTTGAATTAATTAATTTTTTTGGAAGGCACAGCCTAAGAAGTGATTAAGCACTAAGCCATAGCGCCTTAAGACACTATGGCGAGACTTATTCTCGAAAACCCTTAAAAAAATCCTTAAGCAGTAGTTTTAAATAAACGATAAGTAATGCCCGCAATTAACGCCCCTAATAAAGGCGCTACCCAAAAAAACCACAGCTGGGAAAGCGCCCAGCCACCATACATTAAAGCAGGGCCGGTGCTTCTCGCTGGATTAACGGAAGTATTAGTGACAGGAATACTGATGAGATGGATTAAGGTTAAGCCTAAACCAATGGCAATGGCTGCAAAACCTTTAGGAGCACGCTCATCTGTTGCACCTAAAATGATGGTCAAAAACATAAACGTCATGATGACTTCTGTTAAAAAACAAGCTGACAATGCATATTGTCCCGGAGAGTGTTCGCCATAACCATTTAAGGCAAAACCATTTGCAATATCAAAACCCGCCTGACCGCTTGCAATATAGTAAAGGACTACAGCAGCAAGTACAGCACCAATCACTTGTGCAAAAACATAAGGAATAAAATCGACTGCTTTGAAACGTCCACCTACCATCAAACCAAATGACACCGCTGGATTAAAATGCCCGCCTGAGATATACCCAAAGGTAAATACCATAGTTAAAACCGTTAGACCAAATGCGAAGGCAACACCTAATAAGCCTATACCGCTATTGTGGAAATTAGCTGCTAATACCGCACTACCACAACCCCCCAAAACCAACCAAAATGTACCAATCAATTCTGCGCCCATTCGCGTTGCTAAATTCATGCTATCCTCCATGATATCGAAAATGATGTCCCTATTTTGTCTAAACTGACTCAGCAATTCCATTGTATCTGAAGCGGGTTATTTTGCGAGGCATAGCGCGATCTACGCTAAGGGACACCCAACCCATCAGTTATATTTTTAAACGGTGTAAGAATGTTTGCCAACCCCCGCGAGGCCACCATTAGCTACGATTAAATACGCATCACGGATAGGCTTTTTCTCCAACCAACATTCGAGTATTTCACGCGTGCCTGCAGCATAGCGCGCTTGTGCTGAAAGTGATGTGCCGGATATATGTGGTGTCATGCCATGATGAGGTATGGTGCGCCAGGGATGGCCTGCAGGTGCAGGCTGTGGAAACCAAACGTCACCAGCATAAGCGGCTAGTTGACCACTTTCACAAGCTTTAACAATAGCATCCTCATCACAAATTTTGCCGCGTGCGGTGTTGATAAGATAAGAACCCTGTTTCATTTTGTTGATGAGTTTTTCATTAAAGAGATTTTCTGTTTCAGGCGTCAAAGGACAATGAATTGAAATGATATCGCAAGCGGCCACCAAAGATTCCAGATTTTCATGAAACGTCAAACCCAATTCTTTTTCAATTTCTTCAGACAAGCGATGTTTGTCCGTGTAATGCAATTTAACATCAAATGGTTTTAATCGTTTTAATACAGCTTGTGCTATGCGTCCACCGCCAACTGTGCCCACAGACATGCCCTCAAGATCATAGGATCGCTCCACGCAATCAGCGATGTTCCAACCTTTCTTAATGACCCATTCATAAGACGGAATATAATTGCGGACTAAGGATAAAACCATCATAACAACATGTTCTGAAACACTGATGCTATTTGAGTAAGTCACTTCCGCAACAGTAATATTATTTTTTATAGCAGATTGTAAGTCTACATGATCAGAACCAATCCCTGCAGTGATTGCGAGCTTTAATTTCTTAGCTTTAGCAATGCGTTCTGGTGTGAGATAAGCTGGCCAAAAGGGTTGTGAAATCACAATGTCCGCGTCGACTAATTCTTTTTCAAAAACCGAATGAGGGCCTTCCTTATCTGCAGTAACGATAAAAGTGTGCCCTTGGTCTTCTAAAAATTGTCGTAATCCTAATTCACCAGACACGCAGCCTAAAAGTACGCCAGGCTTAAAATCAATTTTTTGAGGCGTTGGCACGCCTGTACCATCAGGATATTTTTCAATTTTTGGAATAGTATCGCGAGCATAAGCGGGTGGGTAACTGTCAATTGGATCTGGATAGAGTACACAAATGATTTTAGCCATCCTATTTCCCTATTTTTTTATTCATCTTTTTCAAATACTGATTTAGCTATAATTTAAGAAGAATAAGGCCTCAAAATGTTCAAAACTTATCTCGACTTTCTTCTAGCTTGTCATTTATTGACTAGGCCTCACTGTCTCCCTGCGAGGCCTTTGTATCTCATTGCTTAAGGATTTTTTCCTGCGGGAGCGGGTGGTGGCGGCATGACTGCTGGTGTAGGTGCGAGTGCAGGCGCGGCTGCCGGTTTAGGTGGGGCAGGAGAAAGTGCTTTCTCAGGCACAACAACAACAGGCAGTATCATAGGCATGTTCATACCAGGTTGATGAGGATTAGAAAACATATCTTGCATCATTTGTTGTACATCTTTTTGAATCGCTTGTTGGCGTATCTGGATTTGGTTCATGATTTTTTGCATTTGTTCTGAGCTTTGAGGGGTGTTGCCATATTGAATAACTTGATAAGTGTGGCTGCCATTACCCGTACTGATAATATTAAAACTAAAACCAGCATTTGTTAAATCGGTAGATTTTATCCAACCGACATCTCCATTACGTGGATCAGCGACTTTAATCCAGCCACTGTCTTTGGGGGAGAAGATAGCGATAACGCCGCTCGCCGAATCAACATTGCCGACTACCTTACTATCGCTTTTTGGCTGCTCATATAAATTAATTGTTTTGGCAAGTGTTGGGGTAACACTTGTCAAAATAAAGGTAAATAATACGGACATCAAGTATTGTACTGATTTTCTCATTTTTCCCTCCTTTTTAGTCGATATTTCACTCAAATAGATCATTAAAAATCATTTTGAAGTAGCTTATTTATCGCCTTCCTAGACTATTTTTTTCGCTTTGTTTTTTTTGCTCTGCTTTTTGCTTTATTTTTTGCTTTGCTTTTTTTTGCTTTGCTTTTTTGACCTGGTTTTGCAGATTCCAACATATTTTTAGGTTTTAAACCACGACTACTGAACCATTCTTCACCATAGGTAACAAATATTTCTTCTCCTTTGGCAATATTTTTTTTGGCTTTAATAGTGGTTAAACGATTTTTTTTATTAATCGTATAGTTTGCATTGGGATCATCGGAGTGATTATAAATACTACCAAAACCGGTGAATACAGCATATTTGCCATCTACATCAAAATAAAAATCTTCTAAGGTTTTGTCGCCACCTTTTGAGATGATGATATAGCATTCTTCAATCAACTCGCCTTTTTTTAATCTTTTCTGGGCAAATACCCCATAACCATTGATAGGGGATTTCTTAACAATTAATTTGTTCTGAAATAATTTAGCTTTCATTATATTTAGACTTAATGTAAAAAATTAAAATAAATAAGGATCAAAGTGTTTGTTGTAATATCATTTTAAAAACTTGAACAACATATTATAACAATCTATATAAAACAATAATTAATTTCAAATCTTAATATAATAGCCGTAACTAGATAAGCAAAATCATCATCAGTCAAAAGGAAAGGTAAGCATGTTGAGTCAAGAAGATAGCTCAGAAAATCGAATATCACTTAATAAAGATGATTTAATCTCTCTTATCAGCTGTCCTATTACCACGCAAATTTTTTTTGATCCCGTTTCAATCAATAACTGTAGCCATACTTTTGAACATGAAGCTATTTCAACTTGGTGTGATAGTCATCACAATCCGCTTTGCCCTGTTTGTCGAGCGCCGATTTTAGGTTTACTCCCTGCCATAGTGGTTAATGGGGTTGTAGAATTAACGCTGGCAAACCATCCTACACTGCAAAATCAGCGCTATTTTAAGCTGGAATATTTAAAATCAGCACTACACAATAACGAAATAGCTAAGCTCGATAAGCTACTTAACATGCTTAAAACGTCAGAATATTTAAATAGGGCTTCTGAGGAAAGTGACTACGAAGACATCAATGCTTTAATGGTTTTAAGCATGTTCCCAGAAATTATCATACGAGATAGGCAGTTAAAACAAGCTATTACTCCCCAAGGATTAAACCTCATTTCAAAAATGGGCATGTCTCCCTTGCATTGGCTGCTAGCGACAACACGGGGACTGGCCTTGTTTGTCCAAGATAATGAACTGCGGGCCAAAATAAGCAGCGAAGGTTTAAATACCATTGCCAAGGAGGAAGGCATTAAAGGACTTTCAGGACTGTATTGGCTAACGAAAACCTTGGCAGGACGTGATTTGCTTGCAAGAGATGATGTTTTACGCGCTAAAATTACCCGGGTTGGTTTAAATTCAATACGCGCAGCAGGTTCTCATAAAGGTGCATCCGCACTTTATTGGCTAGCTAAAAAGCCCGAAGGCCAAGCTATCTTATTTAAAGATAAGCGTTTATGTGCATTAATTGAAAAAGAAACATTAACCAGTATAGTGGTTGATGATAACAAGCAAACTGCTTTACAGCATTTAAAACACACCACACTTGGAAGAAATATTTTAAAAAATCTCACTCATTTAAGAGACCCAATAGGCCTAGGTAAAGAAAATAGCAATCGATTATTTCATCATCATGCGCAAAAACCAGTTGATCGCCAATACAATCGCGAAGAAAAAATCTGTACTATTTTATAAAAAAATTTGCTCTCTGTTATGCTAACTGACAACAAGGTCGGATGACGAACGCTGCTAAAGTCAGACGAATGCCTAATACATGTTAACCTTATTTAAGCTTACTTTAATGCTTATTTAATAGTGGGTTAATACAGGACTTATATAATAGGAGGTATTCATTTACCGGAGCAAAATACATGAGTAAGTCCAGACACCTTGTTAACATTGATAAAAATATCTTATTTGAAGGTGCATTGATCCCACTTTCCGACTACATTAGCTTATTAAAAAATATTCATGATATGGCTAAACGTTGCCATGATATTTCCCAAAATAATCTTCAAGCAAGATTAGAAGCGATATGGACTAACCAATGCTTAGATAAAATTGAACAAATAAGTAATTTAGCTGTCGCTGAATATAATAAAACAATCATTTTTTATAATGATGCGCTGGAAAAAAAACCTTTAGATGATAAAAAAATAAAAGATTTGGCTGAAAATTTACAGTATCTCCGCGATATGCTTCAGCATGAAGAGATCACGGCTCTCTGTAAACGCAATCCAAAATCTAGCTTTGCAGACTGTATCAATAAAATGAAGCGCGATTTACAAGGCCTTATATCATCTCATAAACTTGCTAATGAATCTCAAATCAAATACTACAATGACAGTTTAGCAGCTAAGAAAAAGCGTATCGAAGCGAGACAAGCTTTACTTAAAAAGAGCAAAGCTAAAGTAGAAAAAACTTTAAAAAATCTAACCGCAACGTTTTATCATGCTAACCCCGGCGAAAATTCCAGTGTTAGTAAACGTGTGATAGCGAAAGCGGCCCGATTGAATAAAAAAATTGAAAAGAAAGAAGCTAAAATTGGACTTTATCAAACTTGTATCGAGCATATCGAAGGTAATCTCTTAAACCCTGCAAATCAACAAATTGAATTGCGAGTCTTAGAGGCTAACACTAAAAAAACACAACAGTTTTTGCAGGAAAAAATAGCAAGTTTATCGATCAAAACATTCTTACCAAATTTGTTTAAAGGGGTAAAAAACTTTGTGAAATGCACTTTGTTTGGATCACCTAAGACAAGTACGATGGATACCTTAGTCGCTGCAAATAAAATAAAAAGCTTAAAACCGTAACATTGAAAAAGAAAAAACATTAAGAACTTACCTTCATCGTAACACCTGGTTGCGATGAAGATGTAAGGCATTCAGCCATTTTGAAGCGGCATAAGAAAACAATGAATGCAAATAATTAATGCGCCAATAAAAATGTCAATCCGTGTGTTGCTCCCCATACTAAACAACAAAGTAAACTTCCGCGTAACAAAACAGCACCGAATCTATGCGGCCTGGCGGGAACAGATTTAATTTCTAAATCGCGACTGGCGAGCCATTCTTTACCGTAAAAAATACAAATTTCCTCGTTTTTATAAATATGTTTTGTTGTCTTAAACGTCATAATACCCGTAATAGTATCATACTCAAATGCAGCATTGGGCGTGTTGGAGTGATTGTAAATACAACCATAACCAACGGGGAGACAAAAAATACCATTCACTCCAAAAAAATAATTCCGCAAATCATCTGGACACTCTGATAGGGGCAAAGTGTGGCATTCTTCAATGATTTGATCTGCCCGAATGGCTTGGCGCGCAAACACCCCGTAACCATGAATTAAAGATTTTTTAACGTAAATGGGACCGCAAAATAATTTATTTTTGACTACCATTCATTGTCCTTAACTAGCTTAATTCACTTTCTTTTGATGGCAATTTAGTATAGTTATTATGCTAAAGATGTGCTACAACTTTAAAAAATAATCCTATCATCTATTCACATCTATGAGCATACGTATGACTAAGCAATTTGATCTTCTTGTCATTGGCGGAGGAAGTGCAGGTGTAGCAGCAGCAAAAAAAGCTGCTGCATACGGTGCAAAAGTGGCCTTATTTGAAGGAGGGCCTTTAGGGGGAACATGCGTTAATGTTGGCTGTGTTCCAAAAAAAATAATGTGGTATGCGAGTGAAATGGCTCAATTATCGAAATTAAGTGCGGATTTTGGATTTGATTTCAAGCGTACACAATTTAATTTCAAAAAACTCGTTAAGCGTCGTTCGCAATTTGTGACCTATCTTAATCATGTTTATCAACAACAATTAGAAACAAATCGTGTTCATTATATTAAAGCGTATGCTAGGTTTATTGATGCTAAAACCCTTAAAGTAAACCAGGATTATTACACGGGCAAACATATTATTATCGCAACAGGATCTTATCCAACTCAATCCACTATCAAAGGCGCAATGCATGGTATCGATTCAGATGGATTTTTTGCTTTAACGAAGCAACCTAAACATGTTGCTATTGTTGGGGCAGGTTATGTTGCCGTTGAATTGGCTGCTATTTTGCAGCAGCTAGGCTCAGAGGTAAAAATGTTAATACGCCATCAAAAACCATTACGGTATTTTGATAACATGTTAAGTCAAACGATTACAGAAATCATGCAAAACCAAGGCATACATATCTTAACTCAGCATGATATAAAAGAAGTGACGCTATCTAAACAAAATAAAATCACTATCCATTGTGAAAAAAATAAAAAAGTATCCCGTATAGATTGCCTGATTTTTGCTATTGGACGTACGCCTTGCACCCAGCATTTAAATTTAGATGCAATACGCATCAAGTGTGATGAAAAAGGATTTATTAAAACAAACAAATTTGATGCCACCAATATCCCGCATATTTATGCAATAGGCGATGTCACCGGCAAAAAAATGTTAACGCCTGTTGCTATTGCTTGCGGTAGACGATTAGCTGCGCGTTTATTTGCTAAGTCAAAAGCATACGTAGACTATCACGCTATTCCTAGCGTCGTGTTCAGTCATCCGCCTATTGCGACGGTGGGCTTAACGGAACAAGAAGCAATTTTAAAATACGGACGCGATAAATTAAAAATCTATCAAACCACATTTAACGGTTTATTATATGCACTTTCTTCTCATGCCGTATTGTCACGTATGAAACTAATCACCTTAAAATCCAACGGCAAAATTATTGGTTGTCATCTTATCGGGACAGGGGCGGATGAAATATTACAAGGATTTGCAGTCGCTATTAAAATGGGTGCAACCAAAAAAGATTTGGATGAAACTATGGCCATTCACCCTACCAGTGCCGAAGAATTGGTAAGCTTATCTTAATAAAAATCTAGCGAGAGATTATTTTTATTCTATTAATACAATTTGTTTGCCAGAAAGGATAGGGATTTTGCTTCCTGGCAAGAGTATGCCAATTAAATTTAGCGGATCAGCAGAAGAGATGACTACTCTTTTTTCTTTACTATTTTTTCTACGCATCGCACGTAAAGAAGTGACTGCATAAGGCAATGCAAATTGTTCGCCAACAAAACCATTAATAAAACGTCCGCCTCTAATCTCACCTCTATCTTCTAAACGGCGTAAAATGGGCAAAAGCTCGCGCCAACGCGGCATGTTTTTTTCTCTTGTTAAAAGATCACGGAAGATCACGCCATAACGGTTTAATAACATCCAGCAAACGGCTTCTAAATGTTGGTTAGGCTCTATCTCTTGCGGTTTAAATAAAATAGCCCAGCGGCTGCCGCTGTGAGCAAATGAGACTATTATTCTTCTTCTCCCTTTTTTATGTAAGCGCCGTCTACGATCTATGAAAGCCCTTAAATTATCAAAACTATCTGCCGTAATCACGCCAGCGGCAACCAATTCCCACAATCCTTCTTGCACAACTGTTTTAAGTAAGCTCAGTTCGCGAATGATATCATCGATAAAAGAAGCGCCACGCTCTTTTAAAAATTCGTAAATATGTTTTGCGTTAGGACTTAATTTTTCTAAGTTTTCTGCTGTCACATGCGCATGTTGCAAAGGCATCCAATCTGTTGATCCTCTGATAAAAAAAGTAATCGCAGCAACACGACTTGGCTTTAAATAGCCTTTTTTATTGTCTTCATTTTCAGCCAAGAGAGTTGGGTGTAAAGATAATCGACCCCAGCCTACTTGGCCCGAGAGACATAAATCATCTAATAAATCCTTGCTGTAATCACTGACCCGTTTTGCCAATACTTCTTCCCAAGCATTTGCTGGCATTTCAAATCCTTGTAATTGTTTAATAATTTCTAATACACCTTGTTTTCCTTTTAGTTGAGATTCTGGAGTCAGATGCTGCCATACAGCCAACCAAGTAACAAATTCTGTTACGGTAACGGGTTCTATTTCTTGACGTAATTTGCTTATTGTTAAACGATGAATTCTGGCTAGTAGTCTTCTCTCCGCCCATTCATTTTTTTCATACGCCTCGCCACGAAAATTGCCGCGTAAAATGGAACCATTCGATTCCATTTTTAATAAAGCGATATTAACATCAGAGGCGTTTAGCGCTAAAAAATCACTGAGTATATCAGCACTTATTGGGCCTAAATGTTGCATCCAACCCAACAATAAACTAAGCATTGCCTCATCTAACACGGGTTGGGTTTGATCTATATCCATTACCGTATTTTGTAACACAGCATCAGGATAAATTACCGCAAATGTTTTCGCTTTCTCAACTGCAAACCAAAATAGTTTATCAGCATATTTTGCAACACCCGCGCGTTTAGTTTGTATCAATTCATCCATAAAAATGTGCCAGGCTGCAGGCATAGTTTGATGCGCGCTTAAATGTACATCTTGTGGTAAAGCAATGAAGGTTTGTAAAACATCATGCAATTCATCAGCATTTCTAATGTCCGGCCAGGCTTGTTGTTCCACTTCTTTAATCATGTCTGGATCTAGCTTGGCTAAATCATGTTGCAAAGTATCGGGTAATAATCTACGCATTTCGACCGCGCGCGCGCGTCTTTCTTCTAAAGGTGCATCGTCTAAATAAGCATAAGGATTTGCGTTAAGAATTTCATGTGAGAAGAGGGAGGGCATAGGTGTATCGACTGCAAGATATTCTATTTTGCCTTCCAAAATAGATTGTAATACGGCTTTAAGTCCTGATAAATCCATGGCTTCGGTTAACACATCTTTCATGGTTTCGTTAATTAAAGGTTGATCCGGTAATTCAATATCACGGCCGGCTAAATTATCCTGACAAGCGCGTGCATCAGGAAAAACCGCTGCTAATAAATCATCTGCTAACATGCGTTGAATATTCGGCGGCACTTTTTTTCCACGACGAAATCTGACCAATGCTAAAGCGCGCGTCGCACACCAGCGCCATCGGGTTGTGAAAATAGGGGATTGTAAAACAGCTTGCGTCAACGTTTTCTCTATGGTTTTAGGATTAAGAAAATGAAAAACATCACTCAAAGGAAAGCTATGTTGTTCCGCTAAAGCAATATTCAAACCATCATCGGTTGCTGCTGCTTGTAATTCAAAATTAAAAGAGCGACAAAACTTTTTGCGTAATGCTAAGCCCCACGCTTTATTGATTCTCGCACCAAACGGGGCATGAATAATGAGTTGCATACCACCGGCTTCATCAAAAAATCGCTCTGCTATGACTCTTTTTTGTGTAGGCACGGCCTTCAATAAAGCACGTCCTTGTTGAATATAATGAATCAATTGCAGCGCGCCAACATGATCTACACCACAATGTTGTTGCAACCAAACAGATGCCGCATGTTCAGAAGCGTCACTTGGCAATAAATCACTTATTTTTTCGCGTAGATTGGAAACATGCTCAGAAAGTTCTTGTGTTCGACTAGGCGCTTCTCCGCGCCAAAAAGGCACGCTGGGTGGCGCGCCATGTGCATCTTCTACAATCACTCTACCAGCCACGCTTTCTATACGTTTAATTTGCCATGACGTTGTTCCTAACAAAATGACATCGCCGCGATTACTTTCAACTGCAAAATCTTCATCTAAGGTTCCCACCATTAAACCTTGCGGCTCCGCTATCATGACAAATAAACCATTATCTGGAATGGCACCGCCATTTGTGATAGCAACTAATCGACTTCCTCTGCGCGCTTTGACTAAATGATTAACTTGATCTCTAAATAAAAAAGTACCATACCGTCCACGTGATCCCGTCATGCCTTCTGACAACATGGTCAGCACTTCTGTAAATGTTTTTTTAGATAAATGACGATAAGGGTAGGCTTTTTTTATTAAATGAAATAAACGTTGTTCCTCCCAATCCTCCACCGCACACATGGCAATGATTTGTTGTGCCAAAATATCTATGGGTTGTTCTGGCATGATCAGTTGATCCAGATCCCCACTCTGCATGGCATAGATGAGTGCAGCACACTCCAATAAATCATCGCGTGTGGTTGCAAAAAAATACCCTTTTGAAATGGCGCCATGCCAATGACCCGCTCGACCAACCCGTTGTAAACCGACTGCGATGCTACGCGGCGAACTGATTTGGCAAACCAAATCAATTGAACCAATATCTATACCTAACTCTAAAGAAGCAGTTGCTACCAATACTTTAAGCTCACCATTTTTTAATTTGTTTTCGGCATCTAACCTTATTTTGCGTGACAAGCTGCCATGATGTGCACAGACTTTATCTTCGCCAATGCGTTCTGCAATATGATGAGCGACACGCTCTGCCAAACGACGGGTATTAACAAAAACTAAAATGGAGCGATTACTTGTAGATAATGTCGCAATTTTATCGTAAATTTCATCCCATAATTCGTTAGAAGCAACCGCACCTAATTCAGTTTTTGGCACCATGACAGCCAGTTCGAGTTGGCGCTGATGACCGATATTAATAATACTGGTTTGTGTTTTGCGATTACCCGCTAAAAAATTAGCAACACTTGTTAAAGGTTTTTGTGTTGCAGAAAGACCAATACGCAGTAAGTCATGTTTGCAAAGCGCGGCTAATCTTTCTAAAGATAAAGCAAGATGTGAACCGCGTTTATCATTTACGATAGCATGAATTTCATCGACTATTACCGTTCTGGTGGTTGCTAACATAGCGCGACTTTTTTCGGCGGTGAGCAAAATATAAAATGATTCAGGTGTCGTCACCAAAATATGCGGCGGTTTTTTTAACATGCTTAATCTTTCTTTTGCTAAGGTATCGCCCGTCCTGACCGCCACACGAATTTCAGGCAACTGAATACCTTGCTGCTTTGCTAATACACTGATTTCTTCTAAGGGTTTTAATAAGTTTTTTTGTATGTCATTGCTCAAGGCTTTTAATGGCGAGATGTACACAACTTCTGTTTGATCTAATAATTCATTTGCAACGGCTTTACAAATTAATTCGTTAATACATACTAAAAAAGCAGCCAATGTTTTACCGGATCCTGTGGGTGCAGAAATTAAAGTGGTTTGACCGGATAAGATAGCGGGCCAACCTTGGGTTTGTGGTTCAGTTGGTTCACCAAATTGTTGCTTAAACCAAGCTTGAACAAGTGGGTGAGCCCAGTTTAAATGAACGTTATGTAAGGGTGGATTTGGCATAATCAAAATTAAAACAATAATCATTTTTATAAGGTGAGAGACGCATTATAACATGAGGGGCAAGTAGGTGCGTTGCGGTCTCAGTGGGCCTATTTTTATTCTAATGCTTTGAATTTAAAAAAATTATTGAACCATTACTTTTCAGTGATGTTTTTTTATCTGCCTATTTGTTTGTATACGTGTGCCTATCCCTGAGGAAATTAAGCTCGCACCTGCGCCATTTCTTGGAGTGGACATGCTGCCTGTTAGGCTAAACGTTTTAGTCGAAGGCGAATAAATTTCAGCACTAGCGACGGTTTGAAAATTGCTATTTACGCCACCGGCAATCAATACACGACCATCATCTAAAGTTTCAGTAATATGGAAATCGCGTCCTACCATCATGCAACCAGCAGGCGGTGGTGAGCCTGCGCAGCTGTTACTTAAGGCATTAAAAGTGCCTGTATTTGGATTATAAAGCTCCGCAGTATTTTCAATGAGAAAATGCTGATCTTGACCACCAGTTAAAAGAACTGTTCCATCTTGCAGTAAGCTTGCGCCATGCGCTTCTCGATAAGCAGTCATGTTGCCTTTGCTTAAAGTAAATTTTCCTGTTTTGGGGTCATAAATTTCAGCCGTATTTAATGCAGGATTAATATCACCTGGCTTTGCCTGCATTTGCGAGGCACCACCTGTAATGAGCACCGTGCCGTTAGCTAATAAAGTTGCTGTATGACGGAAGCGCGGTGTGTGCATGACACCTGTGGCTGTAAAAGTTTGCGTTATCGTATCATAAAGTTCAGCGGTCGGTAAAACATTAAATCCATTATCATAACCGCCCACTACTAAAACTTTTCCATCCGCTTGGCAATGACAATTTGAAATTAAGACCGCAGTATGTTGTGTACGAGGCGTCAGCATATTGCTGGTATTCGTGAAAATTTTTGCCGCAGGATTATAAATTTCGGCTGTACCTGTTCTAGAAAATGCATCACCACCTGTAATTAAAACAGCGTTTGCGAGCTGGCCACTCACAACAGCATTATCAAGCCAGGTTGCCGTGTGAGCAATGCGATTGTTATTCAACATCCCACTCGTTAATGAAAACGTACTGTTACTAGGCTGGAAATACTCAGCAGTTTTAGCTGCGGTTGCCCCTTCGCCGCCAGCAACAAGTACCGTATTATCCGCGAGGGTTGTTACGCTTGCACTCATGCGTCCTGTGCTCATAGGATTGACGCTAACAAACGTTCCTGATGTAGGATCATATATCTCAGCGGTATTTAAAAAATTGCCGTTATTATCCATTCCGCCAACCACTAACACGTTATGAGCACATCCCACTAGCAGCAAAATGCCTAACATCACTTTCACTAAACTAAACACACTTCCTTGTGTTTTCATATCTTTAGCCCTGCTTCAAGAAGCCTAAAGTTTAGTTAATTTATTGAATAAATTCAATTTAATTAGCGAGATGGGTTTAATCTATTTAAAAATTTGCCTGCTATACTTTTTATATAGTGATATAAAAATGAATAGAGGGGTGGTTTTTATGAGTTCTAGTCGTGGCTCTGACCCAAGCAATTTAGACCAAAATCAGGAAAGTAATATACCTAGGGAAGCCAATCAAGTTAAATCCATTTTTGAACTACCCGCTGTTCAAGATTCCTTAGCCGAAGCATACGAAAATGAACGTGTCTTCTTAAAAAATGCAGATAGATTTGCTGAATTGGGAGAATATGTATTATCTAATCCTGCTCTGGGTGAACAAATAACTGATGAACAAAAAAGATTACTAGAACACCAAATTAATTTAGCAAAAGGCTTTAGAGCAAAAAGTCCGTTACGTGATTCTCCCTACATCAAGAGTGAGCATAACGTTTCTTTCAAAAATGAACCCGAGCTTGCTCAAGAAGCGTTTGCAGCGTTATCTGTTTTTAACAGCCCTGCATTTTCTGACTACTATAAAGAAATACAAAATTACATGCAATTTTATGAAATATACGAGAAAATTTTTCATGGTAATATATTTTCTAAACCACCTTTTTCAAATGATCATGAATTTAATTTGAAAAGGGAAGCACCACAAATTCCGCCTTTAAATCCTCCAGCAGCCTCCGCTGATAATGAGCAAGCGAGTGTAAAAAAAGCAAAAGAAAGTTATAGAGCCGAACTACAAAGATTAGCGATTACGCCTGCGCAACGTACCTCGCGTTATATAATGCCATTTGAAACATTAAAACAAGTCTTAGAAAAGAAAACGAAGGAAAAAGCCTTTGCTAATGAAGAAAATCAAAAAAATAGCCAAGATATCAATACCATTTTTAACTTTGTCGTTACCGTGCAAGCAGGTGCGAATGCAAAAAGACAACGTACAACAATGGCTGAAACAAATGCTTATTTATTTATAAATCAATTGAATGAAAATTTTGTAGAAAAATCCAAAACAAATCATGATCCTGCCACGATTGCCCATGCCAAAATCACTACAAAAATAAAATCTGAATTAGATGAAATGAAAAACTTCAGAGTAAGTGAGCTAAATAATACAGATTCCTCAAAAGCTGATTTATCCGAAACTAAAAAACTGTATTTAAGAATTGAGCATTCTTTTAATAAAAATCAGACGAAACACGTTTTAGAATCGCTGAAAGAAATTTTAGAACAAGAAGCAACACTGCAATCCTTAGTTGAAACGGAAGATAAGCTTAAGGCATTGAATGGGCTTATTCCCACTGAAAATAAGAAGAATTATCCCGATATTTTACATGATATGCGCAAAGCACAAGATGATTTGCTTGCAGAAATCATGCAGAATAAATCTGCTTTTGTCGCATCTTATGCAAAAATTTTAGAAGAATTATTAATTAAAGAAAAAAAATGGGAAGCATTTAAAAATAAAGGAAATATCTCTTCTGCTGATACTTATCAGCAACTCTTACAAAAATCGCCTGAATTTCAGAGTAAATTGAAGAAAATGGATGCGACTCAAGTCGATCTCAAAAAATTGGACAAAGAATTAATCGCGTTGCGAGAAAAAATAATTTTTAATCATGCTGAATTAAAAAGTGATCCTAAAGAAATGGTCGATTTGTTTTTTGAGCATCTTAAAAATAATATGAAAGAAAAAATAGCTGCTTTAGAATTTAGGCCTGGAGAATCTAAAATTGTAGAGAAACTTCAAGCTAAAATAAAAGAAATTGAAAGCTTGCAAGCAAATGGGGATTTGGGTAGTCGTCAAAAAATGAAAGATTTGCAACTTGCTATACGTAATGATCCTCTTATTCCTAAAGAGATACGCCGTGATTTTAATCATGGCTACAGAAAAATGGTGGCGGTATTTAAGCAACACCGACAACTTGCAGATAAAGAATATAAGCTTGCACACAAAGAACTATCTCAAGTTGTGAAAGCAAAAGCAGATGTCTCTCAAGTTTCGGACAAAGTGACTAAATGTAAAAAAATCCTTGAGCACCGCACTCATGAACTGATGAAAGATGAAAGTTTAAGCTCATCTAAACATTCAAAGAAATTAGTTAAATTTAATAATGCAGCCGAAATATTGGAAATGCATAAAATGGATTTAAAAAATATCAAGATGAATGATGCAAAAGGCCTAAAAGCAAAAATGCTAGCTTTTATGTTTGGCGATTTACCTAAAGATTTCAAAACATTTTTAAAAAATGCTAACGTATTAAAAAATATAGATGCGCATATTCAAAAATTAGGGCAATCCGCTTCATTAAACGCAGCAGCCGCTTTTTTCCATCCGGCAAAAGCGCCCACAGTCTCAAATACCAATCCTGAACCGGCAAAGAATTTTAAAAATAAAATTTAGAACCGGGAGAGATATTTTTAATCGATTCTTACCCTGCTTTTCATAATTAATATCATATTACGTAATATTATTATATTTGAATTGAAAATAGGCAGTGAAAAAATCAAATAATTATCAACTATAAGGGAGAATATCGCTAAAAAAGGGAAGCTTATGAAATTTATTTTAAATAAATGCTTAATAATTAACCCCTTAAGGAGCATTTAATGTTATTCCGTTATAATGATGAATTGTTCATTAAGACAGTATTATATGAAAATGTATGCAAGCTTATCAAAAGCATTAAACGCCATATTTTATCGCCCTTCGCGACAAGTTGTTTGTATAGTCAGTATTAATGGCGAAGGCTACTTTATAATAAAAAGTACCACCTCAGCTAGCCAATCAATGGATATAGCAGCTTCAGCAAAGTTTCAAATTACGGAGGAGTTGATTTCAAAAATGGTCGGGTATCCTGTCCGTACGCGTACCGAAGAAAAATTTAAAAAACTACAAACTTTCATGTTATCAGACGGAATACATCATTTATTTAAAACTAAGACCCTGCATGCCGAGGAAAATCTTATATTAAATTATGAAAAAATGTTAAAAGTATTTAGAAACACTAATCCAACGCAAAAAATACATACTATAGATATTTTCTTAACGCATTCCCCTTGCGCAAAAAAACAAATTGGCAATACCTCCACATCTTCCTGTAGCAGCGCAAAAACCCTTAACAAAATGAAACTACCTGAAGGCTGCTTAGATAAATTAACGCTATTTTTCAAAAATCGCTATCCAAGACCAGACTCGCCTAAAATTAAAGTTAAGTACGTTAAATTATTTGAACCGAAAGAAACATATGCATCATCAAGACTAGTAGAGCCTGTAGATATTAAATTGAATGAAATATTATCTTCTTCGTTTAAGATTTTAGATCATTAGACGTTTTGTATGAAGGATAGCAATGCACAAATAGTGCATTGCTATACCAGCGCTCATAAAAACCTAGACATCTAAATTTGCAATGTCGCTTCCAAAAATGGCCCTTGTACACTGTAATTACTGAGTGTATGACTCATGGTAGCCACGAAAATACCGCCCGTATCCATAGGGGTGACTAATGAAGCTGGCAAATATTGGCTAATGGCATTAACGTAAACAGCTGCTTGATAACCCGCTTTTATCGTCAAGAACATGTCATTACTAAAAGCATATTTATAACTTGCCCCTAATTTAGCATCAAAACCAGGAATAACTTGAGTAACGCTTTGATCCTTAATAAATTGGCTATTAGAAGTTTGACCAAAAAGAGCTAACAATTCCGCGGATGAGCTGATGTAAGCCGTTTTTGAGTAAGAAGTCCCAATGATTGCTGAAGCAGCAGCTTCTCCCAGAAAACCAAAGCCACAACCCACATCAACATTTCCATCAATCCCAAAACGTGGACCTGCGCCAGAAAAATTGGCAGTAACTTCCTGGGTCGTGCTGAAAGGCCCTGGAAATGCACCTGTAATAACAGTTCCTGAATAAGTTGTTTTAACTTGCTCCCTCAGGAAAGCAGTGCTTAAACCGCCAAAAAAGCGCAAGCTAATATGCCTGCCAAAATTGACATATTGCCCAACATCTAAGTTGGCAACATCATACTTAAATTGGGCATTACCCACCGCTTGGCGTATGGGAAGAGCCGCCGGTCCTATTTCAAAATCTGGGCCTAGAAAAAAAGAAGCATTGGGTGCCACAGTGGTTGCAGAAGTACTGCTATATAAATGGGTCCACGTTAAATTAACATCGCTACCTTGTGGAAAAATATAACGCGCGCCTAACTCAAAAGCGCCACCATAATTTGGTTGGATTTCATTTTCAGTCCAGGTAGGAGATTGTGCCGGCAATTCTTTATTGAAAATAACATAATTCAGATTGCTCGCCCCAGGTTTCAATGCCAATCCAGTAATACTGAACTCAAAACCAGGTCGTAAATCAGGAATAGTAACAAGCGAGCTATTATAAATTGGTTTGTTTGGGATTGCGTATGCTGTTGCAGAACTGAGTGCCACTGCTAATGTAAACAGCATGGCCGGTGATTTTTTCTTCCATAACATAACATTAATTCCTTTAATTAAAGATAAAACGCAAATAGTTTACTATGTAATGGTCTCTATCCCTATAGTTAGAATAAATATTTATGATGAAGCACATTATTAATATGGGGTTTATTAAGACGCGTATTCAATAGGTGAGCTTGCAAAGCAAGCTTGCTGGACAAAAACACCCTCATCTCTTTAGCGAATTGCCTGTACTTTTCCTAATAAAATTAATAAGATACGCCTAAACAATATTATTATAATTAGGATTGATCTAAATGCGCGCTCAATTATTTTCCTCAAAAATTAATTCAACAAAATCTAATTTAGAAATAGCGATTGAATGGCAGTCCATACTTTCCCCCGATTTACAAAAGCAGATTACTGCAACTCATCTTGCGTCTTTTTTAGATCTTTATCTTCCCTATACGGAACAGCAACTCGGGCTTAAACCAGAGCTATCTAAAGAAGAGTGGCTTACAAAAATGATTCAAGACGAGTTACATGAAGTAAAACAAGGCAAATTATTTTTAGCAACAGCGCATGCTCAAGATAAGCTTGTTGGCTTTATTATGTGTGCACCTAGCAAAGCGAGACATGAAAATTTAAAAGTAGATGTTTATATTAGTTTACTTGCTGTAAAACCTATTCGTGATTTTAAATCAAAAAATAAAATTCGTATCGGGCTTGGTCAGCAACTTGTTGAAAGTGCAGAAGCAAGGTTTACAGATGCGAATACACTCACGTTAGATACACGTTATATTAACCAATCTGCCATGGCATTTTATGAAAAAATTGGATTTAATGCGACGGGAACGCGTACGTTTGGTGGCAGTAATCCTAAGCATTATCTTGGTTTAGAAAAACCTACAAAATCGTTTTCACCATAAACCTAAATCACGACAAAAATATTTAATTCTTTACCACTTGGCTTACTTTTTATAATCGCATAAAGGATAACTATGCAACAATATTCATATGATGCTGACTCCCCCATAGAAAAAATAGTTATTATTGTGGCTATGCAAGAGGAGGCAGATCCTATCATCATGAAACTCAATATGCAGGAAAATAATCCAGACGCCTTTGGATTTCATCCACAATTAGGTTTAAACGTTTATCATGTCAATATTCAGCAAAAAGATGTTTATCTTATCGTCAATGGTTACGACGTCATTCATAATGTCGATAGAGTAGGGACACAAGCTGCAGCTTTAACTGCTTTTACCGCGATAGAAAAATTACATCCAGATACCCTCATCAGTGCAGGAACAGCAGGAAGTTTAAAAGCAGCGCAAGTTGGCGATGTTTTTATAAATCGTGGTAGGCTTATTTATCACGATAGACGTATTTCTTTAGGCAATTTTTCTGCTTATGGAAAAGGTTCATTTGCTTGTATGGAAATGCCGCTAGCGGCAAAGTTATTTGGTTTAAAATCAGGAATAATATCCACTGGCAACTCACTAGATACTTCTCTGACTGATATGGCTTTATTAACGCAATATGACGTTGATGTTGTGGATATGGAAGCAGCGGCTATCGCTGAAGTGGCGCAACGACTAGGCGTTAGAATGTTGGCGGTAAAAGCGATAACAAATTTTATCGATCAAAATTTACATGGCGATTTTAAAAAAAATTACCATCTTACAGTAACACGGCTCGCTGAAAAAATGAGTGTGTTAATCCCATTTATTCTGCATAAAAAACCTTCGCAGTTAAACGTACAAAATAGCTGAATTGACATGTCAGTTTATTATCTATATAAAAAAATAGTTTGAAATTAATCAGTTAACGTAGCTAACACTTAGCTTTTTCTCATGCTCATTATTTTTAATACTCTATGCGTGCGGCTATCAGGATATTTCTCGCTATACCTTTTCACGCCATCCATATCAATATCATTATTTTTAATTTTATGCCGCATAAAACTGAAAGGATTTTTCACAAGACTAGCATGATAGACTTCATTATAGGTTTTTTTAAAATTATTGAATTCAATTTTTTTGTTTTCACTTTCAATTTGAGAAAATATTTTTTGTTCTAATTCTTGTTTTCGCGTAACGATGCTGTTTTGCATCTTTAAAATTTCAAATTCTTCTAGACAACATTCTGATTCTTTCTTTTTTTTGATTAGTTGCGCACGTTTATCAATCTCTGGTTTAATTTTATATTTCACAAATTGCGTTAGTATTTGATACACATCATCATCAAACATAAGATTTTTTTTTGGTAAAAGCATATTTGTTAAAGGGCTAGTATTTTTATTTTGTAGCCATTGTAAAATATACTTTTTATCGTATAAATTGTTGTCTGCCGCCCGCACAGGAATGCAGATAATATCAAGTGAAATGGGATCAATTAAGCCCAACTCTTCTGCTTCATTTAACAAAGGCATTTTAAAATCTTCCGACAAGGCATTAAAATTTTTAAGTATGAGTTGATCTTCGTTATGCTTATTGACGATGGAAACTGTGTCCCAATCATTACACTGCACGAGTTTAAAAAGTTCATTGCCAGAAACTTCCGCACCATAGCTGAGTAACAGCGTTATAAGGGGATAATCTTTATATAAAATTGCCATTTGAATAGGCGAAGAGGTTTGTTTTATATATCTATTGGGATCGGCCCCTACTTCTAAAAGTTCTTTTACTATGGAAATACGTCGATTTTTAATAGCATATTGCATAGCATTATAATGATCTTCTTTAGAAGTGAAATGAAGTAAATCTGCATTCGCATTACGCAATGATTTTATTAAAAGCAACATCACTTCTGTTTTAATTTCATCATGTTTCATAGCAGATTTAGTGTCATAAACAGCCCATAATAAAGCGGCACCAAACTTCGCCGTGTCTTTTGTATCAGTTGGGTACTGAGCAAACATTTTAACGATTTCCCAACGTTCTGTTTTAACTGCATATGTTAAGAATGATTCGCCATTCAAGTAGGGCGCTGTAAAATCAGCACCTTCTTTTAACAAGTGGTCAATTTGATAAAGGTTACTATTTTCAAAAGCAGTTTTAAATAATGCGTTTTTATCCGTACTCATCGAATTTGCCATAAAGTTAATTTATCCTTTATTTATGTGGTATATCTGTTTTATTGTGAGGATTATTGAATCGCTCCTTAGTGGGATTTTATGTAATGATGCTGCTGAAATAAAGCATAGCTTACTGGAACGATAATAAAATGCCAGCTGTTCATCTATTTCATGCCTAATAAATTGATAGGATATTAATAAATAGTCAGTGTTTGAGGAAAGAGATATTAAACAAGATAGCAAGAGAAAAAAGCCCAGCATGGGCCATTTTCTCTTGCTTGCAATCGTAAATCAATACAAACAAACGCATATCAATTTTGTGCAGTTTCTGTTTTATGAGAATCAGTTGATTTTATCTTATTGTTTTTGAGTACTTGAAATAAATTGTCATAAACGTTATTCGCGCTCCATACATACCAACCAGAAACCCCTTTCGCATCTTCTACTGCACGAATTTCTTGTAATAAATATTTTTGCTTGTCTGCGTTAGACGTTTTTCTTAGATAATGGAAATTTGCAGCTTCAATAAAAGCATGTACTTTAAACGGTGCATTACCTTTAAATTGAGCTACTAAAGCATTTAAAGAATTATTAATGGTTTTGTAAGGCACAGCAGAATATTTTTGATAGGGCCAAAAATGTGAAGGATAAACCATAGGATTGACACCATCTACACTATCAGCAAACATTTTAATATCTTGACCTATATGCATAGAAGGGTAATAACTAACTTCGCCAAAAATATCGATTTCCATTGGTACATTTTTTGCGTTAATTTTTGCTTTAAACCATTTAATGATTTGATAAACATCTTTGGCGTGTTGCGGGTTAGCAGGTTCTTTAGAAGAATAACGAATATAATCAAGCTGAACAGCATCCGCGCCTGCTTTAATTGCATCCTCTGCCAGCTTTAATTTTTCTTCCCAATGCGCTTGCGAATGAATTTGTTTTGCATTACCGCCATCAGAAAAGACGACGATACGCGTCACATCCTTAATGCCAGCAGCTTTAACTTTGGCAATGGCAGGGGCGTAATGAGAGCTGTAATACTCGTGATCGATGATAAAGGTATTAATACCTGTCGCTTTAGCTTGGCGGATTAAATAGTCTAATCTATCCGGTTTTTCTAATACATATTGCGTTAAGTAAATGCCTTTATCCCACGCTTGTGCCGATGAGATAAGGTTGAAAATGACTAATGCGGGTAATATAACTCTAAAGCATATCTTCCACATATAGACCCCCTCTCGGTTGTCGTTATATTTATATCTATAGGTTAACACAGATGAACAAGGAGGTTTTTGGTGCAGCAGTCGTAAATGGCAGTATATTGCGCAAAAATAAATTTCTTCCAGTAACACTGATTACTGGAAGAAAGAAAATTTCGTCATGCATGGATTCCAATGATAAGTTATTTCTTGATAAACCCATTGTTTGGATGATGAGCAGACCCGCGATAAGCAAACCAAATATTTTTATTCATAGAGAGTTGCTAAACTACTTCTCGTGTAACGAATACGACTTACCAAGTTGAGCATGCTAAAACGAGGTCATACAAAATTGCATCTAACACCTCGTATTCATTTCTGAGAATGACTGACAACCTTTTTGTAAAGATTGAATTCGTTAGATGAAGTTAATGATTTTTAATGACTTGAAAGCAAAGAGTTAACATTAGAATAAATAGCAAAGCCTCTCACAAAACTCACTTTAAGTCCTTGTTTCTAACATTATAATTTTAACTTGCTAGTTTCTACTATAATTTATACATAGTCATTTTTTTAAGAATATTTTCATGCCAAATATTTATCAAAGAGAAAGTTCTCAAGCGTGGTTAAGAAAACCTATGCAAGCGCTAGGTTATAAAGCTACTAAAAAAATTGATGGTTTATGTTGTGGATTAGCATTATTAGCAGTGATAAAAATGTTAGCGAACGAATTTGAAGGATTTTATAAACAAATAAATGAATTGCAAACAACAGATAAATATCCCGATGCTATCGAACTTGAAGAAACCATATTTGCCAACTACAAACAAATTCAATCTTTACAAAAACAAATTTCACTAAAAGATGATGATGAATTATTAACAGAAATTAATCATTTAAAAAATAAAATAACCCAAGATGTTAATCAATTTGCTTTAATGGAAAACATTTTTATTCTCCAAGATATTGATCAGAAAGAATTCGTATCTTTATTTCCATCAAACGAACAACCTAAAACACAAGATTTAGTCCCCACGACACCATTCATTTTACCTGAAACGCTATTAGAGCAAGGTGGTGTTGTAAAAGTAGATGCTTTTTCTGGTACCTATTCTGAGAATGATTTAAAAAAATTGCTTAAACCATTTAAAGATATTTTACATATTGAGCCTTTACCAGAGTTTATTGTGCCCTTAGCTCTATTAGGAGCAAGTCATGCCATCACTATTGGTTATGACGTAAAAGAAAAAAAATGGTTATTAGTTGATGCAAACCAAAATATTACTAAAGTAGAAACCGAAAGCGAAGTTGCGGCGTTTATTATGCAAGCTTTTTCCTCTTCCTCTAAGGGCAAGGTGCTTTTTACAACAATAACTGTTGCAACTAAACAGCATCAAGAATTAATGTCGAATAAAATTATGATGTGGAAAAATACTAAGAAATGGCAGTCTTTACATCAATTAAAATTTGAAAATATTAGTTATTGTGATAAAGATGGAGCGCATTTAGCTTTATTATATGTTAGAAATAACGACACTGAATTATTAAGCGCTCTATTCAAAAAACGAATACCTATTAGGAATAATCCTTTTTCCCGTAACCAAGAAAGTAGTGAAGAGCATTATAAAGCTAGATTACTTATTAACGCTATTTTTTATGGAAATATCGAAGTGATAAATACGCTGTTAGAGTTGGGAGCAGATTCTAATATTTTATTTGGAGGCACCAGTGCGTTACATTCGGCAATTACTTATAATGCTACGCCAGAAGTCATAGCTACTTTAATGCGTAAGGGAGCAAATGCGCTGACTAAAGATAAGCACGGTGAAACTGCATTGGGTTTAGCGCTTCGTAAAAAACGGCAGGCGATTTTACCACATTTATTAAATATTCATACGCCGCATGACATTATCCAAACACATTTGTCTACAGAAAACCTGCACAGGTCAAGTATCTTCAAGAATCAAAATGAATTTAAGCCAAGCAAACTTAATGAATCCTTGTTTTATGCAGCGAACAGTGGGCATTACAAAACCTTAGAAAAAACGCTGCAAACTCAAAAAGAGAATATTAATGTTATTCATGCGACAAAAAAAATAACCCCGTTACATGCTGCAGTTATGAATAAGCATGTGAAGATAGCAGCTGCATTAATAGAGGCTGGGGCCGATATCAACTTAAGCCACCATGTTAGCAAATTGTTGCCACTACATTCAGCAGCTATGAGTAAAGATGCTAAACTTATTGATTTATTATGCAAGCATGGGGCTGCCGAAAAAATCAATCAAGTGACCCTGCTAAATCATTCGCCACTTGATTTAGCTATTGAGGTTGATAATATTGAGGGTGTAGTAGCCCTTATTAAGTATGGCGCTATCATTAAACCTCAAATGTTGTCTGCTTCAAAATCCACACAAATTTATGACATTTTAAACCGCGCTTTAAATCAGTTAGAACTAGATAGCTTAAACACGCCTAGAAAAGATAATTGAATAGTTATCCATTTGATTGGAGACATAAATGAATGATGGAGGTACTAAGAGATAGATATAGATACTGATGATAGCTAATGAGAGAGAACACAAACGAATTAAAATACCTCACAGATGAACGCGTTAATACCACTATATTTTTTATCTTTAACAAAGTCGAATAAAACTGTTTTTGCATTTAAAAAATTATTTAACGCATAGTCATTTGTAATGTTTTTATTGCTATGATTAACTCGACTTACTTAGTAACTGACTTAAAAAAATAATCATTTAATAGCTTCATCGTTATGGGTTTTACTATTTGACCACCAAATGGTTTTAAACTACCGTCAGATTTATCTATAGCGACTTGTACCACTTTATCCGTCAAATTACTCACAAAAATATATTGATGATTATCTTTTTCAATAAAACCTACAAACCAACCATCGCGTCGTTTGCTGGGATTGGTTTCTCTCTCATTTCTACCATGACGACCGCTACCCGTTTTGCCATAATAATTAGCACCGTCATTTAGTTTTCCTAAATATAGATTTTCCCTGGTACTCGTTATCGCTTCCTTCGTTACAGGAAGTTGATTACTTAACATGGCACTTAGAAAATGTAGCTGCTCCACGGCGGATATTTTTAAACTACTTGCTAGCCAAGCATGCGTGAGACCATTCTGCTTACCCGGATCGCCGCTAAAATCCTGATTACCATAATTAAAACTAGCTAAATAATGCTTAATACGAGCATAGCCCAACTGCGGCGTAAGTTGTTGAGAAACCCACACCACGGAATATTTTAGCCAGCTGTGTGGTGTTTGATCTTTTTCATGCTGCGGTATCACACCTTTTTGCCCATTCCATTTAAAAACTGTATTTTGATTAATAATACCTTGATTAAAAGCCATTAATGATAATGCTATTTTAAAAGTAGAGTTGACGGCGATGCGTTCATTACAGCGATTGTGCGGATTGTATTCGCTAATTATTTTATGCTCATTCAAATCATAGAGGATAAAGCAGCCATCATAGTTTTTAAATAATTGTGAATAAACGTGTGTTGTTATTCCATGAGCCGTCGTACTCAAAAAGCTAATACTTAAAATAAAAACCAGCAATTTATTCATTTTTTACTTTTCTGAGGGAAGGAACATTGTGGAATAATGCCTCGTCACATTTTCAAATTATCTGCGTAGCTTACTTATACATGTCTCTGCCGTTTGAGCAATTTCATCTGCCAGCGCTGCCCCACCATTGATAATATTACGATACGTATTCTCAAGCTCTTGTGTATCGCCACCAATTTGTGAAGAAGTTTGAGCGGAAAAAAAACGTCTTGCTGAAGTCACTGCATTTGCGCCCGGTCTTCTGGATCGGCCTAATTCATGAAATTGATAAACGGAAAACGCATTGATTGCGAGGGAAATTAAACTGCCGGCTGAACCACCAGCTACATAGTATAAAGGAGAAGCTAACAAATTAATGGTTGCTAGCAGTAGCGTTGTTTTAAGCATTTTATCGTTAGAATGTTCTGTTTTAAACATACCAGCTCCGTGTATAGCGTTAACAAGAATAAAAAAATAGATAAAAGAGTTATAAAGAAGCGAGCGAAAGAATATAGAAGTTTTATGTGAAGTTCAACTGTAATTTATTAGCTTAGCTAATAGAGTCACCTAGCAAAGCGCAGTCAAAATCAATTTTTATAAAAGTAACGCTATCTTGTTCTTCAATAAAACCAATATTCTGAACATTACAATCAAAGCCTTACAGTACAGCACAAAAAATCCATATGGAAGCTTCACTGCACCCGCTTTTGTAATGCAGCTTCAATTTGATTTTCATCTTTATTTACTTCCGTAGCTGAGACTTTAGCAGGAAAAAATTTGCATGGCGGATAATTATTTTCAGCTTGCTTTGATTGAGACAACTGATTTACGTTACTCTCATTTTTTTGCGCTTCTTGCAAAACCAGGTTTGCTTTTTTAATTAAGAGATTGAATTTTTCTATGTCATAATTTGTTAAATTATTTTGACTTGCTAATAACTTTTCCACAGCATGCTGGAGTTGCGTTACTAGCATCTGAGGAATAGGTTTTAAAAAATCATATTTAAGATATAACTTGAGCATGGCTGCAATCTCATCTAATGACCAGTGTCGCACAGAGGAAATACCCGCTTTAACTTTGACAAAAGATTGTATCCAAAGCTTTAGTTTCTCATTAAAAGGAGATAGCGATTTTATCGCCTGGATGGTTTCTATCATAGAAAATAATCTAGCAAAGACAACTAGATTACTAAAATAACCATCTTCACTTAAATATTTATATTTTTTTTGGATAAGTGTAGTAATTAAATTATTTATAAATAATTCGTCACGATAGACCTCATCATTGTGAATATCTGCGAGAAATTGAATAATCTCACTCGTATCGCCACCCTCTTTTACCCAATGCATTAACAACTTTTTACTAAAGCTTGCCGCAAATTTCTCTATAAAATTCAAACGACGACAAGCCGCAACATATAAGCCAATGACGTCATCAAGTTGGTCATAATCAGAGCCTAGCAAAGCACTATTTTTATCGAAAGGAGAAAAACTTTCTAAAAGCGGTGAAAATGTTTTTAGTATTTTTTCTTTCTCTATACGTAAGGCCAATGAAATGTCCAGACCTTGCTTAATTTGATAGTAATAATGCTTAGCTTGCTTAGTAATAAGCTTATGAGGAAAAGCATTCAAAATGATATCAGCTATGTTTTGATACACTGAGGGAAGTACTTTTCTTTCTTTTAAATAATAGTAAACTAAAATATTGTTTATTTTATTGGTATTAAATAAATAGATATCCCGCGCTGACGCTGTACTTATTATTTCACTCTCATCTATATGTTGTTTTATTAACGGAATTAAAAATTTAAATTCTTCGCATTGATCCGCAAGTTTAATTAATTGACCCAGGTTATTCTCCATTATTAAACCGTTTA
>Ga0207124_1006_pt1 | contig 74564 bp, 66 predicted proteins | sample Alteio_BWMinHeat_37_FD_153506 | JGI IMG/M metagenome (GOLD analysis project Ga0207124, IMG submission 153506) | Enriched cells from forest soil in Barre Woods Harvard Forest LTER site, Petersham, Massachusetts, United States -... | ecosystem: Environmental > Terrestrial > Soil > Temperate forest >... | reverse complement strand
GAAAAAACTGGGGGCGACATGACGGCTGACCTTAAAGCGAAATTCGATCACTTAAATATTGCACACTCTTTTTCTTTTTGCTAGACATTCACTTCAATACAATCTCGCAAGACTAATGGGAAATGCAAGAGTTATGCATGCATTGTGTTGCAATTTGGTATAGAAAATGGAAGGCCCCGGAAATTTCCGGGGCTATTTTTATTCATCTGATGAAAAATTTTACTTTTCATCCACTGGGTCAGAGTTACTCGCAGTAATGGGTAGAGTGGGCCTTAATTTTCGGACTTGATCATACAAAACTACTTCAGCTGCATTCAATTTTCGCTGGCCAAGGACATGAAACGGTTTAAATCTTGTCTGGGTTTGCCCGCCATCCTGAAATCTATCAACAAACTGCAAAAGTCTCTGTTGGCCTTGTTCGAGGCCAGCTAAAACTGAAGATTGTTCATCTAACCTTTTTATAACAGCCTGCTGGTTTTGACGAGTATATTTGTCGATAATGCCCCGACACTTATGCAACCTACTTGAATAACCTTCCACTTTTTTACTCTTGTTTACTAATCTTTCTTGAGATGGGTCTTCTTCGAGATCAGAAATTTCACCGAGTTCAGCAAATGGCTCTGCATCTTCTTTTATCATCCCACTAAATTCTTGCTTCGCTGCAAGCAAGTTTTCTCGCGATGTCTTTTGTTTTGCTATTTTCAATGTAACTTTTTGTTTTAGTTTTAAATAGGAATCGGCTTCTCGCTGCTCAGTACTTTTAGCTACTTGTCTGCCTAGTGCTTGCACACTTGTTTCTAACGCGGTCAGTCGCGAATCAACATTTTTTTCTAAACCTGCGATTGCAATATTTAAGTGATCGAATTTCGCTTTAAGGTCAGCCGTCATGTCGCCCCCAGTTTTTTCTATAAGATCCTTTAACTCAGTTTTAAGCGCAGGAAGTTGGTTTTCCTTAATATTCCTGAAATTAGCATCATTCGCTTTGCAACCTTCATTAACTTGCGTTTGAAGTGCATCGAGTTTTTTATTAGCACTATTAACTCCGTCTCTAATTTCGTCAATCGGTGCAATTACAAGATCATAAAATATTTTGGATCCGACTGTTGCTCCGGGGAGAATACACCATTTCCACACTACTGCTGAAGCCAAATACTCCATACTCCGCGCGCAATTATGTACGCTGCAAAGCAGTAACATACAAACAAATGTCCATCGTTTTATCATAGTGTTCATAGAATCCTACATTCAGTTTTTATGTTATTAAGAATGTTGAAAAATCAAAAAAAGAATAACAGAAAATGCCAAAAAATACCAAAAATTAATAAATGCACAATTAATTACACGAGCAACTTGAGTGCATTTATAAGCGCATTAACCTCATCCATAGAATTATAACCGTAGAAACTTACACGTACTGATGCATCAATATTAAATGCTTTGGCAAACGGTTGTGCACAATGGTGGCCTGCACGAACACAAATGCCATGAGTGTCCAAAAATGCTGCAACGTCGTGTGCATGAAAGCCATCAACAACAAAATTTACGATATGACCTTGTTGTTTCAGTTGATCGAGTGGCCCGAGAAGTTTTATCTTGGGCAGTGCAACTAAACCATCAATAAGTTGTGCGCACAAGGCAGCTTCGTAGCGCTGCAGATCCCTAAAATTAGTATTTTCCTGCAGGTAGTTAATGGCAACACCAAGCCCAATCACTTGCGCTATTGGTGGTGTACCAGCTTCAAGCCGATGAGGAACTGGCAAAAATCGCGCCTGCAGAAAATCAGCATCAACTATAGTGCCTCCGCCAAGTTGATATGGCTCAAGTTGATCATGAATTTCTTTACGAGCATACAAAACACCAACGCCAGTTGGTCCCAACACTTTGTGGCCAGAGAACACTAAAAAATCCGCACCTACTTTTTGCACGTCAATTTTTTGGTGTGGTACCGATTGCACGGCATCGATCAGCACGCGAGCACCAACTGCATGCGCACGCTGTGTGATAAGATCGATATCATTATGCGTTCCCAAAACATGTGAGACATGCACCACACTTACCAATTTTGTGCGATGAGAAAGCAACTCATCAAGTTTTTCAAGATCCAAGGTACCCCTTCGACTAAGCTCAGGACAGGCATCATCATGGACTGGAATAAATTTCAACACCACGCCTTGCTCGTGCGCTATACGTTGCCAAGGTAGCAAATTTGCATGATGCTCCATCACCGTGAGCAAAATTTCATCACCCGCTTTCAAGTGTTTGCGAGCCCAAGAATACGCAACTAGATTGATGCCCTCTGTAGCACCATGCGTAAAAATAATTTCTCGTGCTTCACGCGCATTGAGAAATTGAGCAACGGTTGTGCGTATATTTTCATACAACGCTGTTGCATCTTCAGAAAGTTTGTAAATGCCACGGTGGATGTTGCTGTTTTGATAAGCATAAAAATTACTGAGTGCATCGATGACTTGTTGTGGTTTTTGCGATGTTGCGGCTGAATCTAAATACATGAGTTGTTTGCCGTTGTAGGGTCGGCTGAAAATTGGGAAATCATTTTTTTTGAATGGTGTCATCAGTTTTCCTTTTTATTCGGATTTGTGGTTCGACCCAGCCTACGCTTATCCAGGCCTTCCGGCTTGGCAAGCTTCGGCGGGCAGGCTGGGCGTTTACTCCCGAGCTTAGCCGAGGGGGCACCACGAACGGGAATAAGTAATTCCCTAAAATCATTTTTTGTAAAGGTCATTTTATAGATCCACTATTTTAATTCGATGAAAAAACTTTTGAACCCAAGTGACTTGTTGCGAGATTTGTCATCCTGCTGTGCCCGCCAAAGCCTTGGCAATGGCTGGGACCCTGAAACAAGCTTGTCCTGAGTCCAGGGTGATAAGCAGGATCTATGATGCGATTCTCTCCGGTTTGTCATCCTGACCCTGAAACGAGTTCAGGGTGACAATCAGAATCCATATCATCTAATCAGAAAATAGTATCAAACAAATCCATACACTCAAGGTTTGATTTATTCAATAAAATTACTTTTTTTCACAATTTCATGCCTTGATCCGTTTACCATGATGGATCCTGAAACGAGTTCAGGATGACAAAAACTGAGGAATCATACCTTACTTTTTTCAGAGAGCAAGTTGTGTATATGTTCAGAAATTTTGGCATACATTTGTTTTTTAATAGCAGGATCACTAATTCCATCAAACGCTTGCACACAAAAATATTCTAATAACAGTTTGCGCGCATGTTCAAGAGTTAATCCTCGCGCTTGCATATAAAATAATTGTTCTTGATCTAATATGCCCACCGCACTGCCATGACCACACTGCACATCATTAGTGAGCACCTCAAGCATTGGCTCAGCCACCGCTCGTGCTTGTGGACTTAACAAGAGCGCTTTGTGTTCTTGATGTGCGTTGCTACCGCGAGCATGCTCATCAATGCGAATCATACCTTTGTACATGCAGTGAGAATTATCTGCGCTCAATACTCGCATGACCACCGAGCTTTTTGTCGACCGTCCTAGATGATGCTGATTCACCATCAACTGAGCATTTCCTTTGCCATGCGTGACATAAACTGCATACAATTGTGCCTGGGAATAATCACCTTCCATTACCAAGTTTATGTTAGTTATGACTGAAGCTTCTCCAACATGAAGAAGTATTACAACAGCATGCGCACCAACATCGAGTCGAAGAGTTAGTTCGGGAGATTGATGCGATAAATCATCAAAAACTAGCACCTGCATGCCAGATGGGATGTGTACGGTGTTCATCCGATCGAGCCTTCCATTTCTAGAGCAATGAGCCGATTAATTTCTACTGCATACTCCATGGGCAATTCTTTAACAAACGCATCGATAAAACCATTCACGATCAATGCGCGTGCTTTAACTTCATCAAGTCCGCGACTTTGCAGATAAAATAGTTGCTCTTCACTTATCTTGCTCACAGAAGCTTCATGCCCTACATCAACCTGCGACTCGCGCACATCAACTGTTGGATAGGTATCGGAACGTGATTGCTCATCAAGCAATAATGCTTCGCATTGCACGCGCGCTTTTGCGCCAACTGCACCGGGTATAATTTTGAGCAAACCACGATAACTTGATCTGCCGCCCTTTTGGCTGATCGATTTTGCAACCACATTTGAGGTTGTGTTGGGCGCTAGATGAATAATTTTTGCTCCGGCATCTTGATGCTGACCTTTGCCCGCAACAGCAATTGAAATCACCTGTCCCCGTGCTCCTGTTTCTTTTAAAATAATGCAGGGATACTTCATAGTAACTTTGCTACCAAAATTGCCGTCGATCCATTCCACTGAGGCATTTTTGTAGGCAACAGCTCGTTTGGTGACTAAGTTGTACACGTTATTTGACCAATTCTGGATGGTGGTATAGCGAACACGTGAATCAGGAAGTGCAACAAGTTCAACAACGGCACAATGCAGAGAATTGGTACGATACACCGGCGCGCTGCAGCCTTCCACATAATGCACAAAAACTTCCTGGCTCAGTGATAATGAGTGTGCGTTCAAATTGTCCCATACTTGCTGCATTGATACGGAAATAGGCTTGCAAGGGCATGTCAACTTCTACACCTGCAGGCACATACACAAAACTGCCGCCACTCCAGACGGCAGAATTTAGCGCTGCAAATTTATTGTCATGCGGTGGAATCACGGTGGCAAAATATTTTTTAAATATCTCGGGATAGTCATGCAATGCAGCACTCATATCGGAAAATACAACGCCTTTCTCTGCCCATTTTTTGCGCAAACTTTTGTAAATCACTTCAGATTCATACTGCGCTCCAACTCCCGCCAAAAAGCGTTGCTCCGCTTGCGGAATGCCTAATTTTTCAAACGTAGTTTTAATTGAACTAGGAACATCGTTCCATGAAGTCTTTTGATTCTCGAGCGGTTTTACGTAATAAAAAATATCATAAGGATCTAAGTGAGATAAGTCTGCGCCCCATGTGGGCATCGGTTTTTGTTCAAAAAATTTCCAGACCGCGTAATCGAAAATCGGTCATCCAACCGGGCTCATTCTTAGTTTCAGAAATTTGCGTGACGATGCTGCGATTAAGACCTTTGGGAACTTTAAAATAGTTTTTCATATCCCTGCCGCTGAATTGTGTGGGCTAGAGTAATGTCACCTGAACGCACTAGATTACCGGCATGCATCACATGTACCGCATCAGGAGTTATGTAATTCAGGAGATGTTGGTAATGAGTAATCAACAGAATGCTCATGGCCTGATTGTGCTCGCGCACTAATTCGATTGCTCGCACAACACATTTGAGCGCATCAACATCCAGTCCAGAATCAATTTCATCAAGAATGGCAAGCTTTGGCTTTAACACTAATAGCTGCAACAATTCGCATCGTTTTTTTTCGCCGCCGGAAAAACCCTCATGCACGTTGCGATACGCAAATGCATGATCAATATTTAAGATATCCATTGCTTCGTATAACAATTTCTGGAATTCTGCGACATCGATTACGCCATGCAGTGCGTAATAACTTTCTTTCATAAAATTAAAAACGGTAAGACCAGGAATTTCGCAGGGATATTGTGGCGCTAAAAAAAGACCCAAGCGGGCTCGTTTGTCAGGAGAAAGGTGTGTAATGTCGGTATCAAAAAATCTGATGGTGCCAGAGGTGTTTTGGTAGTTAGGATGTCCCATGAGGGTATATGCCAGTGAGCTTTTGCCAGAACCATTGGGTCCCATCAAAACATGCACTATACCTGGAGACATTGCGTAAAAAAGATTCTTAATTACTTCTGTTTGTTGTACTGAAACAGAAAGATCATTGATGTGTAGCATTATGTGCCGGAATCATCACCTTTTGCGGTGGGTTTAACTTCTTGTGTTTCAAAGAAATACTTAACCACTGGGAAATGTTTTCGATACGTCCAACCACCAAGCGCTGCGCCAGTCAAGAGTACAGGGCCCCATGAGTGAAATTGATTGCTCCACCAATTTTCATAATATTCGGATTTGACCGCCAAGTTGAAAATAGTAGGTTCATAACTATCATCGGTACGGCTTCTTTCGACTGCTTTTTTATGCGCCAATCTAAGTAGTTTAGACTTACTAAACCTGCTACAGGAAGAACTGCTGAAAACTTTGTACATTTCTGCATCTCGCTCAGCACTATTAATTTTGGTGTGAAATGCATTCACCAGTAAATTTGCGCAATTTCCACTTTCATCAAGTGCATCGTGCAGCTGCGCGCTACTGTTTAAAACACGAAAAGCTTTGTGACCATCTCCAGTCTTTGATGCATCATCACCCATCCCAACAAGCTGCGTAGCCAGACTAAGCGCCAACAACACATGCAAGCAAGCTCGGAACATCACCATAAAAAAATCCTTTTGTTGTAAAATAAAAATTAATGAAAAGTGGAAAGTCAGCACTAATGGAAATTAGTTTAAAGGAAAATGTAAGACCTGTAAAATTATATGGTTCGACCCAGCCTACGCTTATCCAGGCCTTTCCTACTCCGCTCCTTAAGAGCTACGAAGGACAGGCCGGCCGACAGCACTTCGAAGCTTTAGCGAAGTAGTGTTGGCAAGCTTCGGCGGGCAGGCTGGGCGTTTGCTCCCGAGCCCTTCGACTGAGCTCAGGAGAGCCTTAGCCGAGTTGGGGCCCCCAAACAAAGCTTGCAGCTTTTTTGGGGTTAAGGGGTCACCACGAGCGGATTACGCGACTACTTTGATAAGTTCTTGCAGGCTTATAAGCCCATTTTTGACCTTCTCAAGACCATCAGTGATGAGTGAAAGCATGCCATCGGCTCGGGCTTGTGCTTGAATTTGGTCAATATTAGGTTGCTGCACAATTAAATCACGCAACACGGGCGTCACCACCAGTAATTCAAAGATTCCTACACGTCCTGCATAACCGAGATTGTAGCATCGATCGCATCCTTTTGCTTCATATACCTGCACAATTTCTTGTTGATATTTACCTAAGATAAATTTTTCTTGGTCGGTTGGTATTCGCTGATATCTACAGTGTTGGCACAATTTACGAGCAAGCCGCTGACTCAACACACCAGATAACGCTGCATTTATCAAAAATGGTTCAATGCCCATGTCCATCAGACGAATAATAACACTCGGCGCATCCGTAGTGTGGATAGTACTGAGCACCAAATGGCCGGTCAGGGCTGCTTCGAGCGCGATATTTGCGGTTTCATGATCACGCACTTCGCCCACCATGACAATGTCCGGGTCTTGCCGCAACAAAGCACGTAAACCTCGACCAAATGAAAATCCCGCTGCGGGATGAATATGCCCTTGGGTAATTCCCGTGACATGATACTCTACGGGATCTTCTAGCGTAATTATATTTTTTTCTGGGCTATGTAAATGGGATAGTGCGGCATACAGCGTAGTAGTTTTTCCGGATCCGGTTGGACCGGTGACTAAGAAAAAGCCACTTGGGTTGCAGAGTAAATCTTTAAATTGCTGCATCATCGAATTAAAAAAACCAAGAGATTCTAAAGCAATCATGGTCCGAGATCGATCAAGAATTCGAATCACCACTTTTTCGCCGTATAAGGTAGGAAATGTCGAAACACGAAAATCGATAGAACGATTATCTAGCATAAGAGAAAATTTGCCATCATGAGGGATCCGGTTTTCTGCAATATCAATATGGCCAATTACTTTGATACGAGAAATAAATTGTGCCATGGAGGCATGCTCGACAAACTGATGGTCTTGCAATGCACCATCAACACGAAAACGGATGCGGAGTCCAGTTTCGGTTGGTTCAAGGTGAATATCGGAAGCACCTCGTCTCACCGCTTCACGAATGATGCGATCAACTAGCGCAACAACCGATATTTGATTGTTCCCCACCATAGCCAACCCTATAATTTCGATCTAAAAATATCATCTTCGCGTTCTTCGTAATCTTCTTCTTCGCGCTTAAGTTGTTTTTCTTGTCTCAGGTCTACATCTTCTTGCCGTAAATTAATGTCCTCGGAGACTTCTGTCGGTGCTTTATCGTAAAATTCTTCTATTGAATCGATAATATCGCGGCCAATGCCTACCATGAATACCACATCGTTATTGCTGAATTTCTCAATAGCTGAAGCGAGACCGGGAGTAGTCGGTTCTGCAGCTACAACCACGAGTTCCTCATTATCAATCGACAATGGGATAATTCGGTTGCGCAGCAGGAAATCTTTTGGGAAATTGGTAAGCAAAAGATGATCGAAAAACTCGCCAATAACATCAATAAAGGGAACTTTATAATATTGACCTAAGGCAACTAGCACCGGTTGTTTTTCGATGAGTCCTTCATCAATTATGAATTCTTCAAAAAGCAAGGCATTACTTTGTGCAAATGCTTTTTTCATATTTTCAGCTTCTTGTGGCGTAATTGCCTTTATTGAAACTAAAATATCTGCAAAATCTTTTGCAAACGTATGCTTGTTTTCTTCAGTCCTCATACCCAATCCCTTTTTTTAGCGCTCATGCAAAATGTATACCGAGTACAAACCCGATAACAAAAAATAATACTTGCAAGAGATGATTTTTTATCCAATCGCCATAGGAAGTTATTGCTGCATTATCAAGAGAGGAACTTTGAATGCCAAAGATTTCCTGAATTTTTGCCCAGTTGAGTGAGATAGAGATGATATTTAATTGGTGCAAAATGCCCAAAATTACAACCGCAGCAATAAGAAAAGCGATAATTTTGCCAAACTTTTTTAATAAAAAACCGATTACAAAACCCGCACCACCAAACAACCCAATTTCGATGAGAGTTGGTTGAAATGCATAAAATTTTTCTTTAATAACATCCCAGCGTATGGTTTCTTTTACGCTGTCTAAAAATCCAGAATGAGGTGTTGGATTCATAGCTACCCTTTCTATATTAATTCATTTTGTATTTAATTTAAGTATAAATGCTTTATTTCTCAAGAATCAATGGTTTTACCAAGTTATGTTCTTACAGAGAATAATTCCTCGAATTTTTTGCTAGGAAACTGATTTTATAGAAATCTAGGACAAAAAAATCTAAGAAATGGGCAAAAAAAAAGGGATACCAAATTGGTATCCCCAAACTTGAATCTATGAATTAAGTTACTTAACCATAGATTTTAAAGCTTTTCCTGGCTTAAATTTAGGAACTCGCTTTGCAGGAATTTCCATCTTTTTGCCAGTTGCAGGATTCACACCTACACGTTTTTTTCTCTTCATCACGGTCCATGAGCCAAAACCGGTTAATACAACGGTTTTGCCGCTCTTTAAGGTACCGCTAACTGCGGAGATAAAGGACTCTAAGCAGTCCTTGCATGTTGATTTAGGAAGCTTAGTTTGCTTCGACATTTGTTCAACTAATTTTGCCTTGTTCATATATTAATCCTTTTGATCTGTTAGATCCACTTTAATAAAGCAAACCAAACTAGTACTAATTGGTACACTATTCACTGAGTAAATTTTGTCAAGCTAATTTTTTATTTTGTCGTAATATTTTTTTATCCCCCTATGAGCAAAACCATCTTGAAAAATAATGCCGAGAGCCGGACTCGAACCGGCACAGACAAACGTCCGAAGGATTTTAAGTCCTTTGCGTCTACCAAATTCCGCCATCTCGGCTGATAAAAAAAATGTCAAAATACTGAATTAATTTAAATGGGCTAATAGGCTTGCCCTACTCCGCCAAGGCTACGAAGGGCATATTTCGCAATAAAGATAGAATCCCTTTAACATTGGCCCGCCATACGAAGCTTTATGCGAAGTCTGGAGGCGGCACCCGGAATCGAACCGGGGATCAAGGTTTTGCAGACCCACGCCTTACCACTTGGCTATGCCGCCACAATCCAATTTTTATTTATTTTATTGCTTCGCCTGAAATCTCTTCGCGAGAAGCTTGTTGTTCAATTTTTTGTGCTTGAGCTTCTGACAATTCTAAACCAAATTTTTGTGCAAGCTCTTGCGTGCTAATTGCCAAAGCATCTTCATGCTCAGGTGCCATCATTTTCTTGGTTAAATATTCTTTTTTACAAGAACCTTCGACAGGCAATCCTGCAGCAAACCACTCAGCCATGCCGGCTTCGTAAGCGCGAACCTTAGTGAATCCTTTTGCTAAAATCTTTTTAGCTGCTTCGCCGCTTGCAGAGCACATGTAGTTTGAACAATACACTACAATTTCTATTTCATCTTTCTTGCTGCCATATTTTTCTTCAAGGCAGGTGATAAATTTATCCACTTCTTCAAATGGCACGTTAATGGAACCTTTTATATGGCAATCATCAAAATGTTCACGGTCAAGAACATTAGCTATAATAAGACCTGATTTTGCCTCAGTAACCTCTAACGTCGTAGCGGCACCATGACATCCACATGAGGTGCATTTTTCACCTTCGCCCCAACAGGCTGGTAATAAAATAAGCAACATGGTAGATGCGATAACATTTAGAAATAGTGTTTTTTTCATATCATTACCTTGTAATCATGCATTGCATGTATCTTTTTTCGTTAAAAAATCATTAATAACATGTTCTCAAGAGTAGCAAAATTTCTTGGTTGTGCAACTATTTACCTTAAAATCATGCATCCCTTGCAGTTTTCTTGGCGCTCGTAATTATTTGACGAGTTGGAAGAATCGACTCCAGCGAATTTTTTTCCAAAAATCGATGGGGTGTTTAATGAGGTCTACAATCCACCACGATTCATCACTATCAATAGACCAAATACGCCATAAAATTCTTCCATGAATGAGATGACCATCAATCGGCCCAAAGGCACGCGAGTCACCACTTCCTAAACGATTGTCTCCCATCACCCAATATTCATTCGGTCCAAGATGCACGTTAAAGATGTCGGTATTAGTCCAATAATTTTTGTCTTCAGGAAATGCGCCAAGATCTTTTATCGGATGTATTAATGTTCCAGGCATTACCAGTGGTATATCGTGTACAATTCGTGAAGGGTTAATATCATAAAATTGTTGATGATCATATGGTTTTTCAGGATCATACGATTTTGGCACTACGAATTTGCCAAGTTGATCTGGGCTAATACCGCGCTGTATAAGCTCAGCAAGATCTGCTTGATCTACTTTCCAGACATACAATAATGGATACTTATTGAGATACGTTTCTTCAAGTTTGACGCCATTCAAATAAATTACTGGCTTGCCATCTTCAACTTTTCCTTGCACATGATCTCCTGGAATTCCGATCACACGCTTGGTCAAATTTTCAGGTCCCCACACATATTCTTGAAATAAACGAGCAATTTTATTTTTTGAATAATCAAATAACGGCGAATTAAATGCGATGATGTTACTGTGGTTTGGTTTGACAAACCAATAACTTAATTTATCAGCAAAAAATCGTTCGCCCACGAGCATGGTTGTTTCCATTGAGCCGGTTGGCACTTGATATAATCCAAAACCTACTGTTCTTATGAGAAATACAATTAACAGTAAGCCGGCAATTTCTTTAACTGTTGCCAAAAAACCGGTCTGCTTAGTTGAGACTTTCATCCGTTATTCCTTATGCTAAAAATTTTGTTTTCATGCTTATACTAGTATATTATGCCAAAAAATGCATCGGGTTTACTTTTTTTCCAAAAACATACAATTCAAAATGTAGGTGCGAAGGATCTCGGCCAAATGCACTGCGCACATAACCGGTAGCTCCTACCGTCCCGATGAGACCACCGCGATGTATTGGTTGCCCAACTTTCACAAACATCGATTTCAAATGTGCATACCGCGTTTTGTATTTTCCATTGTGCGCAATGAGCACCGTATTGCCGTAGCCAGGCGCTGAACGCGCTTCAACTACAATGCCAGAAGCCGCTGCAGTCACCGACGTGCCCTTAATTGCTGCCATGTCAATACCACCATGGAAATTCACTTTACCATTTTTGAATTTGCGGGGTCCATAGAATGAACTTAACCAAAAATGTGAGCGATCTATCGGCCATGAAAATGTCATATCTCGTTTGTGAGTACTTGGTGCAACTGGCACGGTTTTTCGCCCTTGGAATGTTGTTGCGTATGAACCCGCTTTGCGTTTTCTTCTTGGTTGCGGTTCCTTTTTTGCCAACATGCGTTCGGAATAATCCTGCCACTCATCAAGATCAACTCGTTGCAACAGATGTTCTAACTCAACTTCTTTTATGTGTGCAAGCGTCGCTTCTTTTAAATATTCAAGCTCACGATTAACCACAAGAAAATTATCTTGTGGATCAACATCGTTATCCTCGCTTGAATAGACCCGCACACCTTCAGGAAAAGGAGTATCAAATTCTGATGCAGTGCCGGTCATTTCAGCGTTTTTTTTTTCGCCTTTATTTAGTTCTTCAAGAAGCACTAAACGTTCTTTTGTTTTTGCGTAGTCATCAACAATCGATTTTGCCGTTTGCATGTAGCTGCGATATTCACCTTGCAATTGCATCATTTGATGAGCCTGATGCTTGAAAAACCTATATTCAAGAATCATCATTGCAACGAGCATAATCGCGCCACAGGCAAGTGCTCCAACGAGTAGATATCTACTCAGCCGATTAACCATCTTTCCTCATCACAAAATTTCAAGAGCATCTGCCGGAATCCATCCTGTCCGAGATGCGTGTGTAATTTTATACCAATCACGTTCTTTTTGCTTCACACTAACCATAGCCAACTGAGCAAGATCGCCCAGCTCATGAAACCGTTCATTTGGCCCAGCATACAGATGAATCCCTTCTCTACTCACAAGACCATAGCAACTATTATCGACATAATATTTCATGGCAACAAGAACTCCGCTACCTACAGCACCCATGAGCAAACCGACAACTACCGTACGCTTTGTTTTTCGTAGCAATCCAACAAGCCATAGGCAATACCAGAGGACTAAGAACAACAGTTGAACTATACCGCTTGGAATTCTCGAAAGCATAGTATACACACGCGTAGCGACCTTTGCTACTCCCGTTGAATTTTCACGATGTTCTAAATGTTCTGCACATTCCTGGATGTTCCGCTGAATATGGCGACGCGCAACGCCGGATGCAGTACGCTCAGCTTTTTTCCAACAAATATATGCTTGCGCAAAATTGTCTCGCTTATAGGCACAATTGCCAAGATTATAGAATACGGCAGCATTTTTAGGTTCAATTTTTTCATACAGGTTTTGGGCCTGTTCATAATCTTTATTTTTGTAGGCATGAGCTGCTTGCAAAAAAAGTTCCTCGCTAGCTCCAGCCTTGCATCCGCAATATATTCCAAAAAATAGCACCATTAACCAAATCATAGATAACCTCTTCATAATTGTAGCTCAAAGCGGTCAATCCATTGCCTTGCCTGCTTAAAGATCATATTGTGATCAGACGCAACAGACGCATGCCGCGCAAAAACTCTCGCGCAAAGCAACGTGAAAAATTCCTGCCATGCAGTGCATTCTTTTTCAGAAAATCCTTTTGACTTCAAAAGCTCCTGCATTTTTTGCTCCGTGATATGCGCGGACGGAACATCAAACTGCGTCGCAAAAATCTGAATGAACTGGTCATGCAATGCGCGAACATCTCCTGCTTTTTCTGCTTGAGCTAAAGCGTGACGTATTTGCTTCCAATTTCGGCGATCGTACCACGTGGAACCATAGCGGCGCAACAACGTGCTGCTGATGTCGCGCGCTCGACGATACGCAAGAGCAATCAAAGGAATTAATGCAAACAACACAAATAACCACCACGGTATGCGATAGGTTGCAGGCTGATAATAGGAATAATCTACGCAAAGTGGGGCAATAGTGTCCGGTTCTTCAATAACTTGCTCCAACATTGCAGTGCTTGAAGAGCCAGGATCAATTTTTTTTTCTTTCAAAGCTTGTTCAGTAGATGTCGGCTTAAAGGCGCTGTTAGCAATAACATTTACACTCATTGGCTCTGAATGTAATTTTTTATAGGTACGTGTAGTTGGATCAAAATATGTAATAGTTTGCGCGGGAATTTCCCAGGTGCCACGGTTTACCGCCTGCAAAATATGTTCAAATCTTTTTTTAGTTCCTTTTTTTCCTTGCGCGCTATCAGGCATATATGCTTTGGAAGGATAGGCTTTGAAAGCTTCCGGAACTCCTGTAATTGGCAAATTCTCGATTAACGGAAGATTGCCAGTGCCTTCAAGTTCTAGTGAGTATATCGCCCCTTCGCCTTCACGCACTACTGGATTGTCGATGCGAGCGCGTAGCGAATAATATTCGCCAACAATAGTAGTGCTTGGTTCATGCGCGGGCAATTGATCAACCGTTATGAATAGATCATTGGAGACAATTCTTTTTTTGTCATTAAAACCACGCATTATACGAGCAAAGCCAGAAAAAAAGTCGTCCTCGGGCTGTTGCGCGTATTCTGCTCCAAATACTGGGACGCGCAATTTGCCCACTTCCTTGGGTATCAAATCCCATTGCCATTCAAGATATTCATAGTCAACCGAATCGATTGTTTGCCTACCATTTTTGGGACCAATTTTTTGCCCGAGATGAAATCCAGTAAAATCGGGAACTTGAATCGACTGTAATGCAATATCTTTAGTTCGATATAAAAACCGTACAAAGAAATGCAAGGTTTCACCGACAAAAGCTCGCTCTTTATCGGTACTTATTTGCAATATGGTTTTTTTTGCAACACTACTTTTTTTATGCATGGTGGCAGCGCGAGGATCGTGCAGTTGCTGATCACCAACGCGAATGGTGAGCGAACGGGATCGAATCGGTTGGTCCTGTTCTTTAATTTCAGCAGGGCCAATAGTGTACAATCCTGCACGAGGTATAGTCACGCGGTATGTCTGCTTGATGGTCGCAATGCCGTTTATCATATTCATCTGCAAACCCTGCTTGAACACCTCAAATCCATCAAGCCCTGCAATAGTAGGCGCGTAAGAAGTTGATCTGCTTCCTTCTATGATAAGTTCCAGGAACCATGGTTGACCTTTTGCGACTTGCATCAGCTCGATACCTGTCTCGTCAACGGCTTTTAACCTCACGCGCGGTTGTGCACCAAGAAATATCGGAATTAGTAAAAGCAATATAAAAATTTTACCAACCCTGCTTGTCATCGCCTTTTCCTTCAGTTCTGCCAAGAATTGCTTGCACCATTTGTTTATTGCCTTCAACATCCTGCTGCTCTGCCTGAGCGAGCATTGCTGTTAACCAATCTTGAGGTTCTTTATCTGATTTTTGACCTTGAGCAGCCGCTTGTTGTTTTTGGTCTCCTATTTTACCAGCACTACTTTGCGCCGCCTGCTGTTGCTCCTGTTGTGGAGTTTCTTTTTTGTCTACAGGACTTTTCTTGTCCTGTGCAGGTTTTTTCTCTGATTGCTTTTTTTCGTCCTTCTCGGATTTTCCTTGAGATTCTCGTTGCTCTTTCTGTTTTTGTTCCTGAGATTTTTTTTGCGAATCTCCCTGCTTTTGCTGCTCCTGCTCTTGCTGCGGCTTATCACCCTCTTGCTCGACATCTTTTTCTGAACTTTTTTTCTGTTGCTCTGATTTGTTACCTTGATCTTGATCGCCTTCAGATTCCTGTTCTTGTCCTTGCTGATTTTCCTGCTGTTTTTGCTGCTGCTGCTCATTGCCTTGCTGTTGATCTTCCTTGTCATTCTTTTCGTTATTCTGATTTTCGTTATTTTGTTTTTTTTCATCTTGCTGTTGTTTTTTTTGCTGTTTTTCTTGGTCTTGCTGTTGTTCCTGATCGTTGTCCTGCTGTTCGTTATCTTGTTTATTTTCTTGCTGTTGTTGCTTATTATTTTTTTGGTCTTCTTTGTTTTGATTTTGTTGTTTTTGCTGCTCCTGCTCTTGTTTTTTGAGCATTTCTTTTACTTTTTCACAATTATGTTTAGCGTGTTCATTTTTTGGATTAATCTCGAGCACTTTTTCATACTGTTCAACAGCCTTTTCAAGATTTTTGCGTTCAACTTCACAGTTGCCAAGATTAAAGTGTGCACGCTCTTGCAGCGCACGAGGCGTATTTTTGACTTTAGTAACTTCTTCAAAATATGCAGCAGCTTTTTCATGATCGTGTTGTGCAGCTGCAACAACACCACAATCATAAAGCACATCCGGATTTTGTGGAGCATTCACCAGCACCTGTTGTAACAACTCCTGCGCTGGGCCAAACTCGCCTTGTTGAGCTGCATGACAAGCGCGATCGTAGGAAAATAATCCTGCGTTCAACTGACATGCTATGAATACTAAAAACAAAAAAATAAGACCAAAAAATTTCATAGAATCCATTCGAGTGCAAAACATACAAAACTGCCAATCAACAAATAGTGGTACTGTTCTTCAAGATGTGAAATTTTTTTATCTTCCAAGGTTTCTTTTTCCACCTGTGCAACTTTATGCACCAATTGATCAATATCTCGATCATCTGCACAAGAAGCACGCACATAAAATCCGCCGCTCTCTTGCGCGAGTGACCTAAGCATAGCCTCGTTAAGACGCGAGATAACTACGCCGCCCTTTTTATCTTTTTGATGCCCAGCAGGATTGCCTTTTTCATCGAATAATGGGATAGGAGCACCTTCGGGGGTACCAACGCCGACGGCAAATATGGCCATATTTTCTTGTTGCGCGGCGCGTTTAACCCCAGCCAAGTTGCTCGAAAAGTCTTCGCCGTCGGTAAACAGTACCAACATTTTATTTTTTCTGCTCGGCACCTGTTGAAAAACTGCTAAAGCTTTTTTGATTGCCTCATCAAGGGCCGTAGTTCCAGAGGAAAGTGTTTCAACATCAAGCGCATCGAGAAATAAGAAAAATGCAGCGCGATCGGTTGTCAACGGACATTGCACACAGGCAGTTCCAGAAAAAAGAAGTAATCCGATACGTTCGCATGAGAGATGTTCAACCAATGAACGAATTTTTTGTTTAGTCACCGCAAGCCGATTTGGTGGGCAATCTTGCGCCAACATACTGCGCGAGACATCCACGGCTATCAACAGATCGCGTCCTTCTTGTTTGACCATTTCATCTTTTTTATTCCATTGCGGGCGCAGTAACGCACAACTTAATAACAAAACACCAAGAAACAACAAACCTGCTTTTGCAAGCAACCGCCAAGAACTACCTGAGATAAGCAGAGACGTGTTTGCGCGAGACATCAAAATTTTTTTGACATGATACACTTTGCGCAATCGCCAGACTATGAGAAAGCCGACAACCAGCAAAAACAATATAATCAGAGGAAGATAATCAAGTCCTGCAAATGCAACACCAGAAAATAATTGTCTCATATGCCAAACCACACAAACGTTGTTAGTAAAAGCTCAACCAGCATGACGAAACATAGCAGCAACACAAATGGTAAAAAAATATCGTAGTAATTACTAAATACATCAGTCTCGTAGGTTGTTTTTTCCAGACTATCAATCGTGTCATAAATTGCACGCATATCATCAGGATTTTTGGCCAGGAAGGACTTTCCGCCCGTCTCGCGCGCTAAAAGATCAAGCAGCTCTTTATTCACTTTTGGAAGAGGAATGTACCCATATAATGGATGCATCATATAATGCTGTTCTTCTGAACCAATGCCTATGGTATAAATTTTAATGCCATAGCGCTTGGCAGCTTCGAGCGCAACTTTTGAAGGCAGATCATTTTCGCTTGGTTCACCATCAGTGAGCAAAATAACAATTTTACTTTTTGCGGTTGAATTTTTAAGACGATTGACGGCGATCAATAACGCTCGAGAAAGCACGGTACCATCAGGATCAACAATGCCAAGTTGCGTCTCGTTGACCAACGCATGGAGCATTCTCTTGTCGAGTGTCAAGGGACAACGCGAGATAGCATGTTTGCCAAAAATTACTAAGCCCATGGGGTCATGATCCCGTTTTGCGATAAAGCGCAAAGCTTCTTTTTTTGCCACATCAATACGTTGTTGGTCATTGAAATCATTGAACTGCATACTGCCTGAAACATCGAGCGTCAGAATTATATCGATGCCTTCAACTTCAACTTTGGAGTGCGGATCTACAATTTGTGGTTTGGCAGCTAGAAAAGCGAGTAGCAATAACGTTAGCAAGCGCATAAGGGCAAGAATTTTTTTATACTGATGACCACTCGTCAATCTATGTGCGGCGAGCACAGAAACCAAAGAATAGCGGTAAACGCAGGCGCGTCGAGACCGCCAGACAATGAACGCAATAAGAATCGTTAATGGAACTAATATATACGCAGCCGTAGGAACTGCTAGCCGAACGAAATAGTCCAAAGCTACTTCTCCTGTTGCTCAACAAACCAATCGTGAACGCGTTGCTTAAAAGCTTCGTCAGTTTCACTTTCATGAACCATAAACGGACTGCCAATAACTACCTGTACAGGATACCAGTTAGCAAGCCATGCATGAGGAGGATACGCTTTGCTAGCACCCTTGATATATACCGGTACTACTGACCTGCCCGTACGCCGTGCTAGTATAACAAATCCAGAAAAAAAATCATGCACCTTGCCATCGGTGTAGCGTCCCCCTTCGGGGAAAATCATGACGTGATGTTGGTTATTTTTAATGCGATCGATCGCTTCCAATAAACTGCGCGCAGCCCGCGTTGGTGTTGATGCATCAACTAATACCGCCACGCGCTTTAAGATAAATCCTAACACCGGATAATTCACTAATTGTGACCACGCAAGCCATACACTTGGTTGCCCTTTGGCAAGGACTCCCACTAACGGCACATCAAGCGATGACTGATGATTGGCCGCAAAAATAACGGGCGTATTTTTAGGGATATTTGATGTTCCAATAAAGGTTATCGGTAGCAAGGTTGCCATTAATGTCCAATAAAAAAATTGATGGGTGCACCATGCATAGAAGCGACTATTGTAGCGAATACGTTCGGGCAATAATAATATGATCAGAATTGGAAGACCAAAAATGAGTCCTACAATGCCAACAAGAATATAAGATAGGAGTGAATGTATAATTTTTATCAGGATGCTCATAGCTAACCTAAAAATAGCGCGCAAATTGCTCATGTACCTGTTTGGTATATAAATTTGACATGATGCATACATATATAATGTAAAGCAACGCACCTACTAGAAAAGTTGCGATGTCAAACCCTATCAATGTGAATAATGGAAACTGAGTTGCATTTTGCAGGACACGTGCAATAAGCATGATGCTAAGATAATGGTGCATAGATACTAATGCTGTGAATAGCCCAGTCACCATGAATAACAACGGATAATTGAAAATAATAAGCTTTAAAGTACGCACTTTTGCTTTTAGGAGGTTTCTAACGGTTACTGGCATATCTAACATAGCCAGCACAAATAAAATAAATAATGGCGCATAGATTAATGATCCTCCCGCACCCAACAATTTTCCAAAAGGGATGAATGGCATAAAAATGTAGCTAAGCAAAATATACAAAGACATATCCATGACTGGGGAAATCACTGACATTCCCATCAACTTAAAGTAATTGAGGGCAATTATAAAATGATCGAGGTATTTAATTATAAAGTTCAATGCCACTACGGTGATCCAAAATAACGATAGCGGCCACCAATTATAAGAAAGATAATAAGCAAACGTTTTGCGTTGAACCGATGGGCGTACCGTGAGTAACAAAGTCCAGAGCATCATTACCGCTAGAACCAAACTTGCACCATTCAAGAGTGGTATAATAGCTGGATTGCTCGCAGCTGATGCCGCTTGTTCTGCAACAGGCATAAACTGCAGCTCAAATTGATAGAGCCACAAGGTAAAAATATTCATTATAAAATAGATGCCCAGCACCCACCAAAAATTCCGCAGCCATGTTGAAATGGTTTCCAGTATCAACTTTACCGTAACCAAAAAAAATAATTTAAAATTGCGAGGCAATAAAACTGAAAGCGATTCCTTCCAAGCTTGTAGTAAAACCATCATTAAAAAATCTCCTTTGAGTTAATTACCTTTAATCTCAGATAACATTGCTTGTGATCTATTAAAATAAGTCACGATAAAACAACAATACAAAAATACTAACACATGAACAGTATATGATTGACTTATAAAAATTAGTTTCTGCGAAAAAGAGGCATATGCTGATATGTTCACATTTTCCAGGTTCTCGACATCAAATAACCACGAAAACAAAAACTCAATAAGACCAAGAAGATAAAGGGCAGGATAATTATAAAGAAACAACATGAATGATTCATAACACGATTTAGAAATATTTTTTACCGTGGCTTTTTCTGAAATAAAAAACAATAAAAAGAAAATATAAAGAACGGGGGGTAAAAAAAACGAGGATTTCCACGTTCCCAAAATTGCGGGCCACAATGCAAAAATGGCAATAAGTGATGGCAAAAAAGATAATTTAATAATCGACCCAACAAGCGCGATGAGCCACACAAAAAAACCAATTTCCCCAAATAATGCAAAACTATAAAGAATGTGTTTCTTATAATTCCTAGATAATGAAACTTTATGGTCTGACGAATTGATAGTCAGAAGCCAACTAAATAAGAATAAAAATAGGAAAAATCCATTCACAGATTGAAGAATATGCTCGACTAAAAAAAATATAGCTTCAAATACATAATATCCTGCGCCATGCAATTGATAATAGTGCATTATGGCTGGTCCATAGTCACTTATAGCATCAAGCAAATCCCCGGCTACCATAAACCAGATTACATCAAGGATGATGAGCCACCAAAATTGTTCCAACCAGGGTAGCAATGCTCGAAAAAATAACTGAAATGAACTTCGTACAAAAATTGAAAAATGTTTGGGTAAAAATAGCGTTAATGATTGCTTCCACGCATTCAATAAATACATGCCTGTCCTTTATCTAACGAACAATTTGCTTAGCTTTGCTTTGATAAAAAATTCCTAACCACACCAGAAGAAATGGCACGGCAAATACTACCCAAGGCGCTGCAAGCAACCCTGTTTTAAAACCAAAAAGCGATTCCTTCATGGCCATTGGCACGAAGCGGGAACCACCAAATCTAAAGAGATAACTAATAAAAGATCGAATTGAAAAATCCACTACCCAAAATATGACGAAAGCTCCAGCATGGGAAATAATTAAAAAAGGATACGTGAATACTACCATTTTCAACGCCTGCGCCACCGATAAAAGCGCTGCTTTAATTGAATGGTCACTCGCAAATAGATTGAGCATAAAGAAAGTAAAAAATGCTGAAGTCGCAACATTAATACCGATACCAAATGGGATAAGAAATATGATTAATAAATAGGTAATTGGATTGAAATAGGGTAACACCAAGGTTGCGATGCTCTTGCATATGATGAGAGGAATTGCTGCAATAATAAGTAATTTGGCATAATGTCTCCAAGTATATTCACGTTCATCATCAGTAATTGCTGCATACAGAGAGGCTTGCAAAACAAAATATACTATCAACCACCCAACTATTTCTCCATAATGCAGGACATTTTCTATCAATTTCGGTAGTTGCAGGCCCAAAATATCCAAGGTCCCACCAACCCTGATAATCATCAGTAACATCAATAACCACCAGATATGGTGCCACCAGATTGAATAGGTTGCCCCCAGGGTATGGCGAAACTTCAGCCCAAGATGGGGTTGTTTAATAAAAAGGAACGATTCATACCATGATTTTAGTAATTGCATACACTTTTTCCTTTTTTTTCATATATAATGTGCCAAATATACTAGGTTTCAAACCTGTTAGTTCTCTAATACCTTATAGTATATACCCTATTAGGGCTATCAGGTAAAAGAGTTAAGGCATTAATCGTACCAAAACTAGGACTTTTCCAAAACGTATTTGACTTTTAGAAAATTTTTCTATTATTATAAAGAATGATAGTTAATAAAAGTTGCCAAGTTTGCGACAAAAATACATTATAGAGTGGGCTTCTACCCTATTTTTGCCTTTTCAGGCAAACTGTGGCTAAAAAAAAGATATATTATGAAAAAACTACTTATTGTCGAATCTCCTGCAAAGATTAAAACGATCTCAAAGTTTTTGGGCAAAGACTTCAAGATTATGTCCACTATGGGGCATATTATTGATCTGCCAACCCGAAAAATTGGGGTTACCATAAATAAGACTATCGATATTGATTACGTGGTCATTGAAGGTAAAGAAAAAACAATAGCTGATATCTGCAAAGAAGCCGCTAAATCTGATGAAATCTATTTAGCACCTGACCCTGACCGCGAAGGCGAAATAATTGCATTCCATATTGGTGGCGAAATTGAAAAAGTTGCGAAAGCCAAGGCAAAAATATATCGCATCGCATTCAATGAAATCACCAAACCTGCAATTATCAATGCCATAGATCATCCTGGCGTCATCGATCAAGATAAAGTAGCTGCGCAGCAGGCGCGTCGTGTGCTTGATCGTTGGGTTGGTTATGAAGTTTCCCCTATTTTGTGGCGCAAAATAAAAAAAGGACTTTCGGCGGGGCGAGTACAATCGGTAGCACTTCGTTTAATTTGTGACCGTGAAGAAGCAATTCGCGCTTTTAAACCAGAAGAATATTGGACTATCCACGGACTATTTAAATACAACAAATCTTCCATCACAGCTGAACTTACACATATTAGTGACAAAAAAATCGATTTAAAAAACGAGAAGGACACTAATAAAGTCCTTGAGGGGCTTAAAAAAGCACAATTCATTATTGAATCGATTACTGACAAACAGCGCACCAAAAATCCACTACCACCTTTCATGACCAGTACGTTGCAACAGGCCGCGTTCAACCAGCTTGGTTTCCCGGTGAAAAAGACCATGCAAATCGCCCAAAAGCTGTATGAAGGTATTGATCTTGGCGATGCGTCTGGTCCCGTGGCGCTTATCACCTACATGCGTACCGACTCGTTACGAATATCCGATACCGCAATTTCACAAACACGCGACTTTTTAAAGAAAAAATTTTCTAAAGAATATTTACCTAGTTCCGCTAATGTTTACAGTAGAAAAACAAAAGATAAAGCCCAAGATGCCCACGAAGCTATTCGTCCTATTGATGTGAATATAAGTCCAGATGCGGTAAAAGGACATTTGGCAAAAGATGATGCAAGATTGTATGAGCTCATCTGGAAGCGATTTGTGGCCTGCCAAATGACGCCAGCCGTATATGCACAGCGACAAGTAGTGATTACTGGCGATAAGTATACCTTTAAGGTAACGGGATCAACCTTAATTTTTGATGGATACTTGAAGGTCTACAAAGAAGAAGAGGAAGACAAAGAAGCAACGGTAGTCTTGCCTCCTGATCTTGAAGCACAAAAACCGGTAAAACTAGAAAAGCTGGATCCAAAACAGCATTTTACCCAACCACCACCGCGCTATACAGAAGCTTCGTTGGTAAAAGAGATGGAAAAAGAAGGCATTGGCCGACCAAGTACCTATGCAACTATTTTGAATACTATCCAAGCGCGGGCATATACCACAAAGGATGCAAAAACCAAACGCTTTTCCCCTACCGAACTTGGTATGACAGTTACTAAAATGTTGGTAGAGAATTTACCACACATTATGGATCCTAAATTCACCGCGCACATGGAAATGGATCTTGATAAAATTGCCCAAGGCGAAGTGAAGCGTGATAAAATTTTGCATGAATTTTATACCTCATTTCAGGAAGACCTTGCTGAATTTATTGGAAAAGAAGGGAAAGGTAAAAAAGTAGCTGAACCAACCGAAGTACTTTGTCCGAACTGCAAAAAGGCTTATTTAGTTGTACGCTTTTCAAAGAATGGCGAATTCCTTGGTTGTCCAAACTACCCTGACTGTACTTTCACCTGCAATTTCACCAGAACTGCGGATAATAAATTGGTATGCGCTGAAGAAGAAGCACCAAAAGTTCTTGATGAGAAATGTCCTCAATGTGGCAAGCCGTTGCGCCAAGTCCGCGGCAAATATGGCCTATTCATCGCCTGCTCTGGATACCCTGAGTGCAAATACATTCACAAAGAAAAAGCCAAATTCAAATGCCCAGAATGTAAAAAAGGCGACATTGTTAAACGCAAATGGCGTGGCGGCACTATGTGGGGATGCAGCAACTACCCTGAATGTAAGTTTGCAATCTTTGGTGATATTGAAGAAACACCTTGTCCAAATTGTAAAAAACCATATTTGGTAAAAAAATATGGCAAAGATGGCAAGGTAACGCTGCAGTGTTCAGATAAGAATTGTGGCTACAAATCTACTTAGTAGAGTTATCAAGCAGTTGCTGTTTCGACGCAATAACCTTAACTTTAGGCTTTTGTATTTCAAGCTCTTTTTGTGCTTGTTGTTGTTTAAACTGTCTAAGAATTCTTGCAAGCTCTTCTTGTGCTTCCTTATGTAAAGTCTGCGGATCAAAAGGTTTTTCCATTTGTTCACGTAAAATTTGAATAGGATCTGGGCTCTCCATTGTTGAATTTTCTTCTTCATGCGATTGCGCAAGCTCACGCAGATTTCTTGGGAGACGTTTCGATTTACGGAGATTGTCCAAGCTCATAACATCAATTGGGCACACCAATAAAAGCATCAGTATTACATAATTTTTATTCACGATAGTTTCTACTTTCATAATTTTTATTTCGATATATCAACACAAACTGTTTATCAAATGGCCCTTCATTGATGCCAATGTCAGCAAACCCTGCCTTTTTGAGGGCTTTGTAACTACGAACATTTTCTACATCAACCGTTGCATCGAAATATAATGTTCCTGATTTTGAAAAATAATCAAGAGCAGCCAAGTATAGCGCTTGTTGAAAAATACTCTTGCCCCAACAATCTTCATGCAACCAAGTATACAATTGACCTCGTGAAGACTCTGGAGAACGGATTTCTAATGCACCAAATAGCTCATCTGTTTTTTCATCAAAAATGCAGTAAAAAAATGTTTGGCCCTCTTGGTGCTTAGCCAATGCTTCTTGCACATAGACGCGTTCAGATTCTTTGTCTTTTACATGAAGAGCAGCCATAACAGCAGGAGAAAATTTTTGTAAATATTGTTCAATAAACGTTGCTTGTAAGGGAGCCAAAACAACTGCTATTTTTTTATCATGCATAATTCTTATAATCCAGGGTATTACAAGGAAATAATATGATGCTTGAACCTATCACCAACTTTTCAGTAGCTTAAATAATAACATTAAGTTCATCTCGAGGAAAGTAGCTTAGGAGAAAACCTTGAAATGGTTGGTCATTTATTTCCTTCTCTTCCCACAAATTACCTTGTGCATGAAAAAAAGCCCGTCACTCGATGAGCTTGTTACCATGAAAAGGGCACACGTTCAATGCCAAAGAAAACGGCTTATCACGCTTGAAAGCAAGGGTCAAACCATAACGCTCAATGCCGATGATGCTCAATCGATTGGCATTGTGCCAGAAATTATAGAGGACAGTAAACTGCCGACCCCACAAACTGAAGCAGGCAAAAAACTCAAGACTACTGGTCATCTAAATTTTAGTACCGAATTCCGTTGTCTGCGCGACCATGAAGTTGCTGCATTGCCTCATTTATTTGCGCGCAATTACGCTGAATCTAAAGAAGAATATCGCGAAGCGCTCTATAATTTTGCCATTAATTTTCTGCCCACTCAAATTACTCGAGAAAAATATTTCATGCTCGCATTTGCAACGATTTTAATACATCAAAGATCTCTTACCGAACTTGAAACAAGCAACTCTGAACTTCATGCAAATGCACGACGCGTTTTTGAATTCGTGTGGTATGACTCAGGCTGTTATCACCATCCAAAAGATGAGCAGATACCTGAATTGCCAAAACTTTCAAACGACGAAGTAGTGCGGGAAAGTTTGTTTGGGACATTCAAATATATTCAGCTACAAGAAAATGGATTACGCAGAAAAGTAAAATACTTTACCACAAAAACATGTGTAAAATAGACATGAAAAAATTTCTCATAATGTTATATATTAGTGCGACTTCTTCTGCACTGGCAATGAGCAACAATCAAAAACAAGACCTCTACGATCTTTCACTGAGAATATTACCTTCTGAAATACAACAGCAACGTGAATTTATGCATGTATTTCAACAGCACTTGCAGGGCAAATCTCTCCATCAACAATTATTAACTATGCAAAAAAATGAAAAAATCCAACTGTTTGACGGCATTGACAATGTATTGAAGCAACTGGGTTCCATTCCAAGAGGTCTTCATATAAATAAGGATAACCAACGCCTCACATTCAAAATAGATGAGGATATTGAAAACCTCTCAGAGCCAAAAGAAAAGCTACAGCAATGCGTTTTCTACACGTGCCTATTGCTGCAAGTCACTTTAAACAAACAGGAAAAAAAGTTTGCTACAACGTATACCGATCAGTTTGACCTGCAAAGCTTAAATCAAGAATTCAAAGATTTATTGGCAGATGAAGAATTGGCACAGACAGCTACCCCATGGTGGTGTACATTATTGTAAAACAATTTTTTTGAGACAAATTATTGCATCTTTCGATTGCATGGGCATTTGAGCTCGCAAACACAAAGTTTGTTTTTTTTCTCCATAGTTGTTGGAACCCCATGTCGATAAAATTTTAAATGGGATAAATGTTTCATATGAAAACAGAAATAAAGAAATTATTAATTATTGGCTTGGCTGTCCCCTTTTTTACATTGACTATGCAGGAGCAACTGCCAAAAAACTTGCTCAAAATTACCATTAGCCGATATGGGCACAAAGTTACTCTCAGCGAACCCGAACTTAATGCTCTTGGACTTTTTTCAGAAATTATCAAAAGTAGCAAACAAAAAAATCCTCCAACTCAGACAGGAAAAAAACTCAAAAAAAAGGGGCATTGTGAATTTGACATTTCCCTGTCATCTTTGAGAGATCCGAATTTGCGAGCTTTTAATGCTCAGGAGCTTGCAGCATTGCCCTACATGGCAAAGTTTATGCAAACAAAAAATCCCAAAGAACAAGCATCAGCTCTTTATAATATCTCCTTGCAATTATTGCCGAGTGCGGTCACCAGAGACAAATCTTTTATGGAAGCTTATAAACAACGCCTGCTGCTAACACCGGATTCACAGAAAAAATTATTCGAGATGCTTGATGGCGAAACCCAAAAAAAAATTTCTGCAGACTTCGAGGAAATATTGACTGCCTTACAAAGTGAAAACAGTATAACTGACCTCATGAAGTCAGAACGCTTTCCTAATGAATGTCGCTCTGGAAAAGAAGTTCACCAGAATATGTTCTATACCATGCTCTTTGTTCAGCGTAAAGCTAACAATCTACTCAAACTGGTCAAGAATGGCGTATCTACTCTTGAAAAGCCAAACACTGTTGAAACAATGGTTAATAATTCTCAAGAACAAGATGCTAAAAACACAGAAGGGTCATGGGAAAGTGCAGAAGAAGCACATGCAAGAAGAACAACAAAAATCCAGATTCCAAGTGAAGTTCCTCCACTCGTGAGCACTGGTACGTTGTATGAGGTAATCAAAGAACAAGAACAGAAAGAAGCAAAAGAGGATAAATGTACAGTAAATTAATGGAAAAGTAGCAGAAAAGCGGTTATTAGAGTTGATATTACGCATGAAGATGAATTCTTATTTCATGTATCAGGTCATTCATCTCCCGTAAAGACGCTTGCAAACAAAATGATGCTACTTTTTTCCCATAGTCTAAAGAGTCCCAAGAAGGAAAAATTTTAAACTGCAATGATGAAGAAAACATTGTAGCAAGAATCTTCCCTTCATGCAGAAACAGCACCTTCTGATCTTTTTCTATCGCTTGAATTTCTGGTGATAAGGTAAAATTCCAGATCAATAAATTATCCGAAAAATTCCTACCGTATCCCACTTTGTCTTGAATTATGAGCGTCTGTTCATTTTCACATAACTTAACTTCTCGTGTTAATGAAACATCAAATCTACTATAAAGCTCGTTATGAGAAATAAGGCGACAATCCTCAAATTCCACCATCTCATAATTTTTTTCAGATAAAGATAAAGCAAACAATCGCTCATCAAATGGAATTGGTTCATGGTTTTGTACAAACATCGTATTGTGCACTGAGGCTGATCGGAAATGATTGCGCCAGATGCGCGATGGTGTATAGAGATAACTGCCTGGATCAATAAAGAGCGGAATGCCGTTAACGGCAAGCGTAATACTGCCAACATCATTATGAAAGTGTCCCGAAGGCTGCCGCGCTTGATAGGTATGATGGCGCAAGGTTACATGCCAGATATTATTTTTGATAACCGAGAGGCCAAAGCTAGGAAAACCTTTGCGCTCTGCGATTTCTTGTGTCTGAAAAAGATCCCGCATTAATTTAGTTATGCCTGCATGCGTCACACAACCCGAATCATGATCGCCGATGGTGACCAAACTTCCACCCTGAGGTGTGCACCATTCAATAAATTCAAGCATGCGTCCAAGCTTCTGCTCAAAAAGAATTGGTTTAGTGAGCTCCTGGTCGCGAGCTAACACATATGCATGCATAAAAAGTTCTGTCACTAAGCGGTGATAGGCGGTAGAACCTTCATAACTTGTCCCTTCTTCAAAAACTTGTTTTTCACATTCCTGCAAAATCTGTGCGAAACACCAAACCCGCTTTGCCTCCATTCCTGACAAATCTTTAAAAAACAGACAGAGATACAAATACCCCACTAAATCAGAAAGATAATGGTTGGACGTAACGCCATCATATACTTCCCAGTTATTTTCAAGATAAAAGAGATGATCATAAAGAGTGCACACAAATTGTCGCCAAAAAGATTCTGGCAAATCTGCTTTCTTAAAATATTCAAAAGCAAGAATCCAATGTATGGATCGCAAACCAACTTCCATGGGACATACCCAGTTGGTTCCTAACATAAATGGATTGTGTTCAATCCAGTCCTGAATGTGCTCAGCACATGCCTGCACATATTTATGATTTCCAGCCTTCTCGTACGCTTGCCCAAGCACAAGAAGATGTTGAAACCGCGAAAGCTCCCAAGGAACTTTTATATCTTTGATGAGTTGTTCCGATTCACCAATGTGAATTTCGATATCTTGATAAAATGTATCTGCAGGAAAATAGGAATCTGCGGTTTGATCTTGAGCTTTTAATCTAAAATCTTCATGCCAAGGCATTGTTGTAAAGTGCTGCAGTCCTGAACCCAGAATATCAAATCGCTTTTCTACATAGTTGTCTGCCAACATTATTAATTTTTCTCGAGGTACATCGAGGGCTAGATAATTAACGATTGGCATAGATCGCGACTGCAGTTTAATGAAAAAATCACCAAATGAGCTAGAAAAGTGATATCGCGCCGCTATCACATCCCAGGTATGATGCGCGTTTTTACTTAGAGCTTTATTGCGCCAATAGACGCTAAAAATTTTTGCTCTTAGCTTGTTTTGCGCAAGAGCAAGCGTTCTTTTAGGTCCAAGCCTGAATGCTTTTTTTATAAGGTGCAGGGGTTTTATAGCGATAAGTTTCATAATCTCCTGATTGTCATCCTGACCCTGAAACGAGTTCAGGGTGACAAACATGATCCATCTTTCATAATCATCTTGACTTAACAAAAGCAGAAAAAGTTATCCAGTGCAAACATTTTTAAAATCAATTTTACATTGCAAACTTTTGGGTAATTCTATGCATGGATCCTGAAACAAGTTCAGGATGACAAACCGGAAAGTCTAAACTTCATGCTTTCGGCACAGCAAGTGTAAAGGATGAAAAAAATAACTTTATGTGCACTCTTGCTCTGCAATCTCTGTTTCGGTCATGCTTACAAACAAAAAAGGACATTCCTCATGCTCTTTTCATGGGTTTTAATAATTTTATCAGCAGTTTTATATGCTGCATCTTTTTTATTTACAAACTATTTCTGGTGGACCTCCTGCTTTTTTTTAGTACCACTCTTTTATGAAGCCTTTCACCATCGGCTAGGCTTTGCCAAAGGGTTGTTGTGGGGATTGCTGATCGTCTGGTTACATTCTTGTGGCATTTTATATTCCTTGATGTTGATGCAAGATAATGCACTTGTTACGGTGATATTCTACTCGTTTATAACATTTTATAGTGGACTTCATGCTGCAGTCCTGTGGTGGATTGCCAAAAAGTGTTGCGTTTACTTGCAACTACAGTTTCCCCATTGGCACACCCTGTTGCAGCTGCTTATGTGGTCACTTGCATTGTGGTTTTTTTTCCTGTGGTTTACTTTGGCGATGTTTTGGCCATTCTTGCGACTTGAAGGGTTTTATCTCGCCTCACCTTTGTTGCCACTTGCCTATCATGCCAAACTTTTAGCAGCGATGCACCTAGTTGGAAGTTCCGGTATGTTGTTCATGCTAATTCTATGGCAAGGCTTATTGACTTTAATACTTACGCGTACATCCATCAAAATTATGGTGTTATGGTTATTGCTCACCACTGCTTGGCTCGGTATGACATTCTTTGAACAACATTCTCAACCACCACCTACTTGGTTATCAAGAATTGGCTATATTCCGCGCAGCATCACTCGTGACGTATGCCTCTCGCGGGCTGCGCAAATATTATCAAGGTATATCAGGCAGGTGCTCGCTCAAGAGGCAGCGATAGATATTATCGTAATTCCCGAAGATGGATTTCAAACAACACATTTGGCACATGATCATGTGAGGTCGCTTATTTTGTCAAACATGAGCGATCGACCCGTTCAGCTTCTTATTGGTGCTTATCGTTCGTGTGGCCTAGAACAATTTAATACCTTGTATTGGTTACAACCTAACAACATGATTTCCTACTTTGATAAACGACATACCATGCTATTTACTGAGCACGTGCCCTCGATTTTTGGCTTTCCATTGCTAGCATCACTTGATGCGGGAAAAGCTCCTCTTTCGCAGGCACACAATCCACGACCTTTACTCCAGCTAACCCCGGATGTACACATAACGCCCTATATTTGCTCCGAACTATTCTTTAATCATCAGCCTGACGACAAACATGCTGATGCGATAATTTTTGCACTTTGCAGCGACAAGTGGGCACATGGCGCGTATATAAAAAATCTTATGTATCTTTTTGCACAATTGCGTGCGATCGAATGGCAACGCGATATTTTGTATGTCGCATACTCAAGAGCTGCATATTTCAACAAATCTGGACAAGCGTATCCGCTCAAAGATTTTTCAAATACTTTACAAGAAGTCGACAACGATGTTCTCGATACAAGTCACTGCTCAGATCCTGTAACTCTTGCAGCCGTAGAACAACTCGAAACGCCAGATCTAGGTACCATATTTAATGAACATAGTTTGTCTCTGTTGCTGGATGAACAAAAACAATATAGCGGTGTTTCTTTTTCAATTAATCACCCTCTTGCACAAAAAGATGACGTGATAAAAATAGTGCTCAAACAAGAAAAAAAATCCGATAAAACAAGACTGCTGCACGCTTATCTTGCTCACAATTTTGATATTTATTATTTGGATTCGATGATGCTTGAAAATTCTATAAGCCATCTGGCAATCACTATCGAATCGACAGGCTTGGTACGTGTAGAACATCCAAAAAGCAAACAAGCGATTATCGCAAGCCGATATAGGTAGAAAAAAGAAATCATCTTTTTGCGGATATTATTTATTTTGAATAAAATTGCATCATTAATTATTTTTATCGAGGAGGAGTTATGGGAAAGATAAACATACTTGTTGTTGGAGGAATTATTTTTGCATTTTCCCGAATATCAACGATGGACGACAAAAAAAAAGAGCAATGTACAGAAGCCGTCTGCGTTAATGAAAAGCTCATGCAAATACACAGAATTACCAATAATATTCAATTAAACCTCGGAACAATAGGTAGTAATTTTCATACTCTCGCTATGGAAGAAAGTGATGAAACCAGAAATAAAGGCTTTCTTAATATTTACACACAGACGTCTGAATTATGGTGTCGGGTATGCTCTTTGCACAGTACAAAAAAAGTTCTGCAAAAAAAATATAGCGCTATAAGCTACAGCTCATTAGCAACTCTTACCTCTGATTTTGAACAATTAGAAAAACTTAATGAAAATTCAGAAGAATATCAAAACATGACGCGAATTGTTCGTGAGTTAAACTGGAAAATATTACAAGCACAAGAAGAAAACAAAGATAGAAAAATTGTACAATTACAAAGCAAACAATAAATTGTCTAAAAAACAAGAGCTCCCCCAAACTGGAGCTCTTTGCTTTATTTTAGCCGCGTTCCATTAGGTACAGGAGCAGCCGGAGTAATTATTTTTGCCTGGCCATCTTCGCTTTCTGCAACCAATAACATGCCTCGAGATTCAAGTCCCATCATCAGCCGTGGCTCTAAATTGACCACAAAAACCGCCTGTTTGCCGATGACCTCTTGAGCAGAATATGACTGTTTGATGCCGGACAAAATTTGTCGCATGCCCAAAGAACCAAAATTGACCTGAAGTTGTAACAACTTGTTCGATTTTGGAACTTCTTGCGCCTGTTCGATGGTACCAACAAGCAACTCAACTTTGGTAAGATCATCAATGTTGATGGTTGGTGATGTGGATTTTGTTTCGATAGTTTCTTGAGATGTCATTGGTTCCTGAACTATTTCTGGGGGTTTTATAAATAACGTTTCACCTTGCTGCAAAGAAAATGTCATATCCCATGGTGATTCTTCTAACTTCTGCAGCTGATCACCCTCAAGTGCTATTTTTTTTCCTAAGCTTGCGAGTAACTGCTCCATCTTTGTTGGCATCACAGGCCAAAGAACAATTGCAACTGCATACAAACTATGCGCAGTTGCTGAGAGCACTTCAATAAAATCAGCAAGTTCATGTTTTGCAAGCTTCCACGGTTCTTTGCCATGGAAATATGCATTCACCTGATGAATAAATTTCCACACACGAGCGAGAGCAAGGTGATACATATAATCGTGCATGTGTTTTTTGAGATCTTCCAGCATATTGTAATATTCGTCACGCAGATGAATAGATTCTGCAGACCAGTGCTTTGGTGCCAGAATTTGTTTTTGTTCGTGCTTCAATGCTAACGTCACCATGCGATTTAATAAATTGCCCAAATCATTGGCAAGATCAGAGGTGATGCGCTCTTGTACATCGTGATAGCTAAAATCGCCATCACTGTTGACCGCCATCTGACGCACTAAATAATAGCGCACAGGATCTGCGCCATATTTTTCGAGCAAAATTTCTGGATCAACCACATTGCCAAAAGATTTTGACATTTTTTTCTGATCAACCGTAATCCAACCATGCACCAGCAGATGTTTTGGCAAAGGCAAATCTAATGCCATCAAAAATGCGGGCCAGTAAATGGCATGGAAGCGCACGATATCTTTACCCAAGATATGCACATCGGCAGGCCACCAAAAATTAAATTCATCTTTTTTGGCCTGTTGGCCCCAGCCAATAGCGGTGATGTAATTATTAAGCGCATCAGCCCAGACATAGGTCACGTGTTTGGCATCTCCAGGGAACGGAATACCCCACGTGATAGTAGTACGCGAGATGCTCAAGTCTTTGAGCCCTCCTCGCACAAAGTTCACCACTTCATGTGCACGCTCTTTGGGGATGATGAAATCTGGATGCTCTTCGTAAAATTTGAGCAATTTGTCTTGATAGGCAGAAAGTCTAAAAAAGTAGGTTTCTTCTGAAACCCGTTGCGTTATGCGCCCGCAACTGGGACACGATGGTGCTTCGTCTGAAGAGGATCCTTCTTTAGCCGTTACAAATGTCTCATCGGGCGTACAATACCAACCTTCATAAAACGACTTATACACATCTCCCTTTTTCATGAGAATTTCTATCCACTGCTGCACTGCTTTTTTGTGATATTCGTCGGTAGTGCGGATAAACTTGGTGTAGTCGATGTGATAACGATGCCACATGTCTTTGTAAGGATGAATAAAACTGTCCACAAATTCTTGGGGAGATTTTCCCGCGTGCGCGGCAGCTTCGGCAATTTTTTGGCCATGTTCATCAGTTCCTGTTAAGAAGAACACTTTTTTACTAAATAGTTTATTCCAACGAGCTGCAACATCGGCAAGCACGGTAGAATATAGAGAACCCAAATGCGGTTTTGCTGTCACATAATAAATGGGGGTTGTTACATAAAATTTATTTTTGTGTTCCATGAGAGGCACCATATTATTCCAGTCATCCTGAGTAGCCGCTTTAGCGGCATATCGAAGGGTGGTTCGATACGATTTGCTTCGCAAAGCTACGCAAATCACTCACCATGACCGGATCTAGAGATTGTTCCATATCGAATTCACATTATCTTATGAAACTAGCATAGAATAAAATAGAGAATCGAGCTACACGTTTTAACATGTAGCTCGATTCTCTAGTATCGTTCTCGAAAGTGACTAGGTAATTAATTATGGGATATAATTACCCGCCGATGCAAATGCCGCAACTCTATATATTGTCTTAAGCCATGCAATAACATCGATGTTTGCAGCATCAACAGAAGCTCCCGTTTGATAAGGTAAACCAATACCAGATGGAGGTGTTACAGAACCAGCACCTATAGCCGATGCATCACTGGTATTACCAATTAAGGTCCAAGTTGCTCCAAAGTCGTTATACACCATACCGCATATCTTATCTACCTTACTATTCAAGGTCGTGCAGCATGCATTAATTGCTGTAAATGTTCCACCAAAGTCATTGAACACAAGACCATTGAGTGAATCAACTTTGCTATTCAAGGTCGTGAAACACGCATTAAGTATTGTCCAAGTTGCACCAAAGTCATTGAATACAAGCCCATTGAGCGAATCAATCTTACTATTCAAGGTTGTGCAGCATGCGTTAAGTGCTGTGTAGGTGCCACCAAAGTCATTGAACACGAGACCATTGAGTGAATCGATCTTGCTGTTCAAGGTAGCGCAGCACGCAGAATTTGCCGATGTATTTGCAGCGAGTGCCGTGAACGTGCCACCAAAATCATTGAATACAAGACCATTGAGTGAATCGATCTTGCTATTTAGGGTGGTGCAGCATGCGTTGTTGCTATTTTGTCCTGCAGCTATTGCAGTAAATGTTCCGCCAAAGTCATTGAACACAAGACCATTGAGTGAATCAACCTTGCTATTCAAGGTCGTGAAACACGCATTAAGTATGGTCCAAGTTGCACCAAAGTCATTGAACACAAGACCATTGAGTGAGTCAATCTTGCTGTTCAAGGTGGTGCAGCATGCGTTGTTACTGTTTTGTCCGGCAGCTAACGCTGTGAAGGTACCACCAAAGTCATTGAACACGAGGCCATTGAGTGAGTCGATCTTGCTGTTTAAGGTGGTGCAGCATGCATTGTTACTGTTTTGTCCGGCAGCTAATGCTGTGAAGGTGCCACCAAAGTCATTGAACACGAGGCCATTGAGTGAGTCGATCTTGCTGTTTAAGGTGGTGCAGCATGCATTGTTACTGTTTTGTCCGGCAGCTAGTGCTGTGAAGGTGCCACCAAAGTCATTAAACACGAGACCATTGAGTGAATCAACTTTGCTACTTACGGTGGTGCAGCAGTTTTGTACTGCTTGAATTGCTGTAAAGGTTCCGCTCTGATCTTGTTGAGATACTATGGCACCAATTTGATCGACTTCATTTGCAAGAGGAATTATTATTTGATGACAACCTTGGTTTTGTTGAGCATTAACAGGCGTTGTCGCTTGCAGGAATGGTATATGTAATCCAGCACCAAGACATGCAAGTAGTAAACCTAATTTGTTTTTGGTCATGCTTCTCATCGAAAGCTTCTCCTTTTTTTTTAATAACTTTAAACTTCGCTTACTAAACTATATTAATGACCTGAATTTGATCTAAAAAAAATGAACTTCTCCTTTATTTTTTCTGTTATTTTGACACCATACGTTATACATAAACAATAAACATTTCCTCTGTCAAGCATTCACATACAGAATATATATGATCGTTAAAAAAGACCCTCTCTTTTTTTTGAGAGGATCTTTTTTAATGATCGCTATATTGTTATTGCTGCATGTAATCAGACGTTGCTGTCGGACCAAAAGGAACGTTCATCACTGCTATCATTTTATACAATGTTTTAAGCCACTGAATTACATCCAGATTAGCTGCATCAACTTGAGCGCCTCTCGTAAATGGTACAGTGCTGCCTGCAAATGGTGTTACTCCACCAGCAATTTGCACGCCTGCATCATAGACATTACCAATAATGGTGAATGTGCCACCAAAGTCATTGAACACAAGACCTGTCAAGTTATCAATTTTGCTATTCAAAGTGGTGCAACATGCATTGAGCGCAGTAAATGTGCCGCTAAACTCATCAGCAACTACATTGTTAAGTATATTAACAGAACCAAACAATGAAATAACCAATGCTTGCGTTACTACATCTATATTTGTCAAGGCATCAATTTTAGAATTCAAAGTTACACAACATGCATCTATCTTGCTACTCACTGTCGCACAACATGCAAGTTCTAGTGCGCTTGCACAACTCGTTGTCGCACAACCTTGGCATTCGTTAGCAACAACCACACCTGCAATTGGCGCATCTGGGCGAACTGCTCGAGTTTGCGTTTGATGGGCATTGTGTGCCGCAGACTCTATTAGATAAAGAAGCAAGAAAATTGAGATTCCCCACATAAATCGTTTTGTAGCGTTGCGTGCAAATCTTCTCATAACCATCTCTCCTTTTATATTCTTGATAAGTATCATCATGCTATACATAAATAATTATCCACTTCAAGGTCAAGCGTTTCTTCCAGCTTGCAATTAATGAAGTGGTTAATTTGTTTTTTTACTGAAAGAAAAATGGATTAAAGAAAACGAGCTACGCGTTGTATGCGTAGCTCGTTTGAGTCATTAGTTATCGGTTATTACTTAACCTTAAAGTAAATCAACTTCAACCATTGAATTACATCAAAGGTCGTTGTCGCATTCACATCTAATACCGTGAGCAATGTTGCAGGTGCAACAGTGTCAGAAGTATTACCAATCAACGTCCAGGTTGCTCCAAAATCATTGAACACGAGACCATTGAGCGAATCAATCTTACTGTTCAAGGTTGTGCAGCACGCAAAATTTGCTGATGTATTTGCAGCTAGTGCCGTGAAGGTTCCACCAAAGTCATTGAACACTAAGCCCGTTAAGTTATCAACCTTACTATTCAATGTGGTGAAGCACGCATTAAGCACGGTGAAGGTTCCACCAAAGTCATTGAACACAAGGCCATTGAGAGAATCAATCTTGCTGTTCAAGGTCACGCAACATGCAGCGCCTGCAGCTTGTCCGGCTGCTAATGCAGTGAAGGTTCCGCCAAAGTCATTGAACACAAGGCCATTGAGCGAATCAATCTTACTGTTCAAGGTGACACAGCAATTATCAATCTTGCTGTTTGAGGTGCCAAAGCCTGCAGCAAGTATTGTCCAAGTTGCGCCAAAGTCGTTGAACACAAGACCAGTTAAGTTATCAATCTTGCTATTTAGGGTTGTGCAGCACGAATTCAATGCGGTAAAGGTGCCACCAAAGTCATTGAACACAAGGCCGGTCAAGTTATCAATCTTGCTATTCAATGTCACACAGCAGTTATCAATCTTGCTGTTTAAGGTGAAGCAACACGCAGCATTTGCAACAGATATTGCATTTATTGCGGTGAACGTGCCGCCAAAATCATTGAACACTAAACCTGTCAAGTTATCAATCTTACTGTTCAATGTTGTGCAGCATGCATTGAGTGCGGTGAACGTGCCACCAAAGTCATTGAATACGAGGCCGGTCAAATTATCAATCTTGCTATTCAATGTCACACAGCAGTTATCAATCTTGCTGTTTAAGGTGAAGCAACACGCAGCATTTGCAACAGATATTGCATTTATTGCGGTGAACGTGCCGCCAAAATCATTGAACACTAAACCTGTCAAGTTATCAATCTTACTGTTCAATGTTGTGCAGCATGCATTGAGTGCGGTGAACGTGCCGCCAAAGTCATTGAATACGAGGCCGGTCAAGTTATCAATCTTACTATTCAATGTCACACAGCAGTTATCAATCTTGCTGTTTAAGGTGAAGCAACATTGCGTAAAGCTGCCTATTGCAGCTATTGCGGTAAAGGTGCCACCAAAGTCATTGAATACAAGACCTGTCAAGTTATCAACTTTGCTATTCAAGGTTGTGCAGCAGTTATCGATTTTACTATTTATTTGATTAGAGAATGTCCTAATAGAACAAAGAATTCTGCAACCTAGATTATTAATAGCCGTGAAGGTTCCGCCAAAGTCATTGATTACAATACCAGTCAAGTTATCGATTTTGCTATTTAAGGTCGTGCAGCATGCATTAAGTGCGGTGAAAGTGCCACCAAAATCATTGATTACAATGCCGGTTAAATTATCAATCTTACTGTTCAGAGTCACGCAGCAGTTATCGATTTTACTGTTCAACGTTACACAGCAATTATCGATTTTACTGTTGAGAGTTACACAACAGTTATCAATCTTGCTATTTAACGTGGTGCAGCATGCATTGAGTGCGGTGAACGTTCCGCCAAAATCATTGATTACAATGCCGGTTAAATTATCAATCTTACTGTTCAGAGTCACGCAGCAGTTATCAATCTTACTGTTCAACGTTACACAGCAATTATCAATTTTACTGTTGAGAGTTACACAACAGTTATCAATCTTGCTATTTAACGTGGTGCAACACGCATTAAGTGCGGTGAACGTACCACCAAAATCATTAATTACAATGCCGGTTAAATTATCAATTTTACTGTTCAATGTTACACAGCAGTTATCGATTTTACTGTTGAGAGTTACACAGCAATTATCGATTTTACTATTTAACGTGGTACAGCAATTATCGATTTTGCTGTTCAATGTCAGACAGCAAGCATCAATTTTGCTACTTACGGTGAAACAGCAGTTAATTTCTATTTGCTCTTCACAAGCATTGCTTAGCGACGGAGCAGGACTAAAACATTGGCTTGCAACTACGACACCGGCAATTGGAGCATCCGGGCGCGCTGCGCGTTCATCTTTTGCGCGTTGTTCTTGCGAGCGTTTAGCTTTTGATGGATCGGCCTGTACCACGCTCATGCTAAGACTGAGTATCAGTGTCAGCGACACTCCCCAGCTCAATCGTGTTATGTTGTTGAGTGAGAACAAGTTCCTCATATTGAGTTTCCCCTTTTCTGATTTTAAATGTGACATACTTTTACTTTAATAATCCTTGATAAACTACTTATCAGGGCAACTGCTAGAGCTTTGCGCGATTGTCGTTTAGTTATTTGACACCACATTATTTGCATAGCAATTGCCCTGACTAAAATCAGCTTACCACCAGATTTGTACACCTAAGTTTGCTTCAGTTTCTTTAAATATATTGCGACCCGAAACAACTTGGGAAGCATTGACAAAGAGATCTATACAATCCCAGCGATGGAATACTTCACCACGGATCTTATTACTAAACGCATTGGTGCCAAACTGCAGGATATTTGGATCAAGGAGTTGTGGAGTTCCATTGAAATCAAGAGCAGTAGCATTGCAGAAACAAACTTTGTCTCTGCCTTTTGCATACAATTCATAACCCACCATCACACCTAAATCACAGAAACATGGGGAGAAGAAGGTAGCATCAAGATGGTACACAACATGCGCCCACGAGACGCGGGCAGACACTGCAGGTCCGATGTTTTTGATAGTTGCACCCAAGAATGACGCAGCTTTAAGCTCAACACGAGGAAGTGCATAATACCCAGCTACATAGGTATGGATACCAAGCCAATCAAATGGTCTCCAATATAAGTCTAACTCACCCTTGATTTCATAGTGTCCATTGTTGCCCGATGGAATTTGGAACACATAGCCAGGGTTGCACACGCGACGACCTGTTGGCCAACGCACACCTAAGTACAATTCAGCCGATGCATCGCCACAACCGCACATATCTTCGCGGTCATACGCAATATAAATATCGGTATCAAAATCGCCAAGACCATTGAAACGACGACGATTTGCAGAACATAAATCAATACAATTTTGTTGTAAGAAGAGAAGCGCTGGATTAGTACCAAGAGTTGTAACTTCAAGTGCAATAATATTATCAACTGCTTGCTTAATTTGCGATGCAATAGGTAGAAGCTGACCAAAACCATTTGAATTAGGAATAATATAGAGCTGCCGTTGCGCAGCAGGGTTGGCACCAAGTGCAGAATAATTGGTACCGGTATTGAACGCTAAACGGTTGCCATTGACACCGCCTGAACCATCAGCGTTTACACTTGCATCAGGAGCAACATCACGAGCAATACTCCACTCATCTGGTGCAAATGCAGTTATAGCACCCTGAGGTTCTGTGTAATTGCCCGTAAGTGCTGGAAGAATACTAGTTATAGTCCCATCAGTGCTACGCACAGCATAAACTGAGCGCGTTGCATTTTGCGGGAAACCTAAAGTAAATGAAAAGACGCCTGCAGGATTTGTAAATGTAGTCGGTGGAATAGTTTGATTAGATTTTGTCGTCACATTTGTTATATCAACGCTGTTAATCGTAATATCATTACTAAAATTCGGATTTGCATAATTCACTAAAGATTGGTTAAGACCGAGTCTTTGTAATGCTGTTAACAAATCGAGACGATATGCATACACAGCGGCTGTTGTTGTCAAAGGATTAAGGACTACATTCGTACCAGCCGATACGCCAGCTGGAACTAAAGTTGTGCCTGCTGGTACTGGTATTTGTGGATCAACACGTTGTTGCACTTCTAAAACTGGCGCTGCTGCATTTTCTAGTGGTTGACAATCCAAATCTAGATCAATTCTACTCATGTTAAATGGCAAGACACCACGGGCACCAGCTCTCCAGCCGCAACCCATGTCGCTTTCAACATGGAATCCAGCCGCCAAACCTTTTTCGGTATAATGGAACGACGGAGTAATAGTTGAGATGTTTACAAAAATATTACCTGGCACACTGCCCATACCACCAGCAAATGACTGAATTACCGCAAATTGATCAGCGCCAAAGAATAAAGTAGACAGTGACGAGGTGCAGCGGGTTGTGCCACACACATTGCCAAAGCCGCGATCTGCTCTACGTGCATATAATGCAAAGAAGGTGTCAAATGACCAACATGCATCTTCATCAACCGGCCCAAGCCTATAGTGCGATGGACCAAAATCTTGCACCACCATCAGTGGCGTGCGCAGCTCTGTGACAGTAGCAAACAGCGAACCGCAGCTTGCGCCTAAAAGAGCTGTTAGCGCGAGAATTCTATTTTTCATAGCTCTCCTTGTGTTACTCATAACATACCTTTATTTCGTTTTGTTGAAGGAGTAGCTCTTTTTATAGAGCTACTCCTTAATGTCATTTAGTTTACTGGCGCACCGGAAGGAAGCGTTGCTTGTGATAATTCAAGTAGTTCTGGAGTTTGTCGTGTGTTATCAGCAGCAAGTCGCGGCGATATTAGAAGCACCGCACCATTAGATTCCGCGGAATTGGTGACGCTAACCGGCAAACCGTTACCATCTAAGATTCTTAATACTGAATCTCTAAATATCGTACCAGAATCATTTAATACAGTGAGAACACTCTTGGCAGCAGTTCCATCTGGCGCTAGCGTTGCTGCAAATTGATCAAGGTTAGTAACACTCGGACCCGAGATCAAGGTAAAGAGCTGAAGCGGAGTCAATGGATTGACAATTGGATCGGCTGCAGGATCAATCGGGAGAGCACCTGAGCCTGCTGAAGTTGCTTGAGAAGATGCCAAGAAGCAAGCGCGAACCCGAGGCGCAGAAACACCGCACGTGGAAAGTACTATTGGAGCAACTGCCGTACCCTGAAGCACAAGACCATTAATGTTTGTGGTACGAGTATTTGGCGATCTTAGTGGGGTCAGTTGAGTATCAAGTTCGCCTTGCAGTAGCTGACCACCCAGCGTTGAGCATGAAACTGCAAATGCTGGGAATGCCGTACCATTACAACTATTTATGCATAATCCACCAGCTCCTCCTGGGCATTGGAATACGCCAGGTCTGATCGTTGTTGGAGCAAAGATTGAGGTGCCAGTTACGCATGCCGAGGTTATGCATGGCAAGCTTGTGCAATCTGCAAAACAGGTTGGGCCCGATGTTATTGGCGCAGGGTCGATAAGTACGACGTTGCCGCCACCAAGGACAAGCCCATCCAGCGCTTCGTTAACGGTTGGTTCAAGATTATAGCGAGTAGCGGTATTACCAATAGCCATAAGCTCATTAGCAGGATTGGTACCATCAACTGCATGATTCATGACAAAGGTACCATCACTGAAGGTTAAGGTTATTGAAACCACATCATTAAGGGTATCAACCAGCCAGTTGTTTTGTCTGTTATCAACATCGTTGGCAATACCTACACCCAACCCGAGCATTGCTTGCGAGCCCATGCGCCATCTTGCATTTGATCCATTGATCAGGATGGAGAAGAATATTTGCGACTGAGTAAATGGATTTGTCGGATTGAAGATAAACGTACCATTATTAGTATCAAATGGCGTGAAGACGTTACCCACTTGCAAGATACCACCTGGTACAGCAAAGCCATCACCTTGTCGTACCTGTGCATTACCCAGAACTTGCAGAGCAATATTGGTCAAGGTTACAGTGCAACCTAAATCGGTAGGATTGCAGGTATCCCCTTCGAGAATTTGATTTGAGCTGACAAGTGTTTCTATACCAAGGTATGCATGTCGGTTAAGTGTCATTTGAGTATTACCATCCAAGACTATTGTACCTTGGCCTACCCAGCGAACTCGTTGACAGTTGGTTTGTTGTACCGAAGTACCATTAACAGGATGACAGCTGAAATCTGGTTCAATAGTAATTTGTGCACTTTCTTCAAAACGCACTGTTACACCGGTACCTAAAATGAGTCGTGAACCCGGTTCAAATACCAGATTAATATTACCTTTGAATACGATAGTATCTGTACTGGTAAATGACATGAGGTTAAGCGAACCATTTGGTCTCACGGTCAATGAACGAGGTTCAACAGAATTAAATATGAGTCTATTGGTACTCGTACTATTAAAGTCTGGACCTTTCAAGATAGTGCAGACATTGTCGATCACCATATCTTGGTTCAAGTCGATTTGACCATCACCATTTGCGATGATTTGGTAACCATTAACACCAAAGCGTGTTTGTGCAAAGATCGAATCGGTATCAGTTTCATCAGTACCAACACCAATGCGTCCTTCATTTTGAAGCACAACTACAGCAGTTGGTTCTTCGCCAGCGTTGAATTCTTTTAAGAACACAAGCTCTTTAATCCAACCACAGTCAACGAGCAACGAAGCAGGACAACCAAAGCGCGAACCTTGCAAGATGAATTTATTAATTTCACCTGCAACGGTTGGCAATGAAGAAACGTTCATTCTTGTCACTGTTGGACATGAACAAGCATAAGCTGTTGGTGTGTCATATGGCATGAAGTTTGCATAATCCTTAGTTGTTGCAAGCCAGTTCAAGGTGTAGGTTTCGAATGTGCTGTTTGCAGGAATAATGACGCGTTGTGTAGGATCGGTCAGATCAAGACGCCATTCTGCAACACCTTCGCGCACGTTAAAGAATACTTGATTCTTTGGCAAGTTAACGGAACCATTACGATTCTTAGTAACCATAGCCGAGAAGGTAGCACGGTTGAATGGAGCAATAGAAATAAGTCCATTAGTGTCTACAAAGATACCACCTTGACCTGTCACGTTAGAAAGATCTGGTGTGCAGGTGAGTCCACCACGTGTCGAGAACGAGAAGTAATTGCCATCGATGAGCAACTCGGGATTGGTACCAAAATCGGTGCTGTCTTCTCTACCAATTGAGATATTGCTTGCCCAACCTAGATAGATATTTTGCAAGTCGTATTGTGTTGGGAATCCATTGCCGATGCCTTGTGTAACGAGCCCGGTATTCCATGTGGTTGTTAAGAGCAATTCAAGCGGAGGTCTGCCAGGACCAGGGAACACGCAATCAGAGAAAATATCTAAGTGTGCGTCTCTGCTTATGATAGTACAACTATCGCATGCGGTTGAACCAATCAAGGTACCCAAAATCATTTGGCGACCCGTGCAATTGTCAACTACTTTACCATTTTGGAAGAATTGGAAGTCGCTGACGTTGCCTGATGGATCATCGTAATATGGGAAGCCAAATGGTACAAAGAGATCAACACCCGTAAGTGCAACACTATTTTCTACATAGAATTGGCTGTTGTAGAACGCAATCTTTGGACGAATGCCAGTACCACATAACAACCAGTGCTCACCACCAACATAGGTTGGTTCTGAGTTGACATCATCATTTTCAAAGACTTGGTGACAAGTATCTGAATGAACTAAAGTCACGTTGAACAAGTTCACGCGATCATTAATGAGGAACGCACCACAGTTGTATTGAATATAATTGCCATTAGCATCACGTTGGAATGTACGCATTGGGAAAACAAATGGAGCGCCAACATCTTGACGTACAGGTCCGCCTGTTTGATTAACTGCCAATGATAATATTTCAATAGCGTTGCGACCTGGGAATTGCGTGTCGTCGGTTGTTACGGTCAACAGACCTTCAACATCAAGCACAAAGTTACCGGTGCCTGGCGTTCTGAGCGCAGGGTTTATTGCAAATGGTACGCCATTGTAATTCTCAACAACACCATTCTTGTCAACACCTGATACAAAATACAGACCTGAGAAAGGGGCAAAGAGAATAAGAGCTGATGTTTCTGGGTCCGTGTTACAGTTAGTTTCATAACGTGGACTGAGACCATCGATGATCAGAGCGGATGCATTGCGCGGCTTGATGGAACTTTGTGAGAGTTGTGTACACGTTGAAACCAAACACGTATTGGTTGCAGTACCCACATATTCTACGTAGGCGTCAGCATCGATAGCTAAAATACCGTTCGCACCAATGACAAAACCGGTACTCACTGTAGGAGTTGAGAGATTGCAACAGAATGGATCTGATTTCAAGCTTGGATAAATTTGGTTTTGGTTGTCAATAACCAGGAAGGACGGAACAACGGTACCAGCTGATGATACATTTATTACCTCAAATCCAGCACCCGTAGGAATTGCGCCTTGTGACGTTCCTTCTCCGGCGAGTATTGTTGGATCAATATTTGCCAAGGTAATAGAAGTAACGGCCGTTCCGAATGGTGTTATTAAACTACCAAACACCGCTACGCCACCACCGTTGTCGATCAACAAGTTGAGCTTACCAAAGTTACCGCCTGAACCTATATTAGTTGGATTAAAGAAGATAGTACCTATCTCCTCTGATCCACTAAGGAATGATGTTGGCGCAAGGTAACCGATGAGAGAACCTTGACCAACTTCTATAGTCGCATCATTAGCACTTGCGGCATTTGCACGTTGAAAAATTAATGCGGTAAATGGATTTGTAGGTAGTGCATTTGGTTCTTGCATCACAAGATAGAGCTTAGTACCGCTACCACCAGGAGCCGCGCCAAATACGAGCGAATTTACCGTTGTATTATCCGGTACATTAAACGTCACCGAACCAGGATTCAGTGGAGTTTCTGTACCCACGATGATGAGAAGTTCTCGGTTAGCACCAGCTGGCACAGAACCAAAGAAATTTAACGGATTGGCGAGATTAAAGGTTATGGTATGACCGTTGTTTGCCATGAGATATAAAACAGAAGCTCCGCCGCCGTTACCTTGTACCGTGGATCCTGGAAGGGTATCCTGTATGGTAAGATCGCATGAAGCAGCTCTAATAGTAGTACCACCGGCTGCAAGAGTTGTCGTACCAGCGTTAATTATCAAACTTGTATCAGTTTGACTAGTACCCGGCCAAGGTATAGGCCCAAGACATGGTCCGCTTAAGATTTGTCGAGCATTTGTCAGCAAGAGTCCTATGCAGACAAGATGCAAGCTCGTTCTGAGAAAATTTTTCCTCATAAGCTCATCCTTTTTTTAATTAGTTAAACATCAACAACAATTTTTTTCGCCACGCGCATCTACCAATGCTTTGGCGTATTTAATATTTAATTATCCATCAGTTAAAGAGAAAAACGGTGTGAAAACACCGGCATAGAAAAGCGTATCTGCTCGCATTCAACTCCTCTCCTCATAAATAGATTTTATAAAAAATTTGCTTCACAACAAAATTATAGTTCAAAACAGTCTTAGAAATTTTCTTGCATATTGTCAATCTTTATATACATACATTACGAAGCTAAAAATTTAATGATATTGCTTGCAGCACAATAATCGAAATCTAATGTCCAGCACCAAACGCTGTCAAGAATTTTGCCGAATACTTCGCTCCGCCTCACAAAATCGGCACTTCGACTAATCTTATGTCGCCTTTGACAGTGGCGGCAGGGCAGGAAAGTCTTAGAATGATCGGGATCATGCCACTGCTTTGAGCGCAAGCCAAATATCTTGTAACGTATGCTCGGGAATCACATTCCTAAAAAATTCGATACGTGGAAGTGAGGTCAATAATGAAAATGCCGCTTGCTCATGCTCCGTGGCAAGAACGCCTTGCATCATTGGTGGATAATGCGCAAAGAGATCAACATGATGTTTCAAAATTGCTGGTCGATACAAAAATTCGATAAGAGCATATACCATGTCAGTTTTGGTTGTCTTATGTGGAATGGCAATGTTATCAATTACCATGAATGTGCCTTCTTGTGGAATTATAACGTCAAGATCTTGGTCAATTTTACGTGCTGCCAAAACATCATTGATAAGCCCAGCAACAAGCGGGCAGCTACCCGAAAGCAAGAGGTAATCGGTACCCATATCAGTATAGGCGTACACCCATTTTTTTTGTTTGATAAGAAGCTGTTTAATGCGTTCAAATTTGGACGCATCAAGATTATCTATGGAACCGAAAAGATACAATGCTGCAAGCAAAATAGCTTCGCTTGCATTATTAACCATGCCAATGCGATAGAAAATTAGTGACTCATCAAAAATGGATGCCCACCCCTTTGACAAGGTCTGGGTAAGTCTAGCGAGAGAATTGTCGTGAGTAGATGAACTAAAATATTTTTTATCAAAACCAATACCATATAACCCCCATAGATATGGAATGCTGTAGTCATTCTGTGGATCATAATATTTATGGAGCAATGCAGGATGAATGTCTTTGATAACGTGGGATCGGCTTTTGTCAATGCGTTGCAACAGTCCTTCGTTAATAAGTTGTTCAACGGCGAAGTCCGAAGGAAAAATAAGATCATACTCTCCACCACCTGTTTGTCGCATTTTTACTAACAGCTCATCGTTATTTTCGTAGTAATTAACATATACTTTGATGCCCGTTTCACGCTCGAATTCAGCAAGCTTTTGGGCGTCAACTACGCGCGGAAAAGTAAAAATGTTAAGACTTTTAGTTGTGTGCAGCAATGCTGCAAAGCGTGGCAGGTAGAGAAATGCCATAATTATGGCAAGCCATAACAATATGCTACTGGCAAAAAGAAGAGATGATGAAAAGTAGGTACGCACATTCATAGTTAATACATCTGCGATTTCACGCGTAATGAACTAAAAATAATCACACACAGACTGCTAATACATAATAATAAGGTCGCCAATGCATTCACGAGTGGCGTTGCGCCCGTGCGCAATACCGAAAAAATATACATGGGCAGTGTTAAACTGGATGCACCTGAACAAAAGAAGGAAATTAAAAAATCATCAAGCGAAATTATAAATACCAAAAGACCCGAAGCTAATAATGCTGGAAACAAGAGCGGCAAAATAATGCGAAAAAAAGTTTGCACTTTAGTAGCACCCAAATCAAGCGAGGCTTCCATCAACTGTGGTTCAAGTTCAGAAAATCGGGTATGTACCATAGGAATAACATAGCCAAGACCAAGCAATGTGTGACCCGCGATGAGGGGAATCATGCCAAGGGGTACTTGCAGAAATGAAAAAAGACTGAGCAAACCAACCGCAACAACAATTTCTGGAGCTGCTAAGGTGCCATAAAAAAGAATAGAGAATTTTGCCAAGGTAGAATGTGCACTATAAAAAACAAATAGCACACCGAGTACTAAACTGAGTGCAACAGTAGAAAAAGCAACAACTAATGATGTGTACAAGGCGTTCCATACTTCGACCGACTCATATAATGCATGATACCAGCGAAGAGAGAATCCGTGCCAAGAATAAGCAAAAGTACCTTCATTAAAACTGAATACAACTAAGATGATAATGGGAAGATATAAGAATCCGTAGGTAGTTGCGACAAGGAATGGCAACCACAATGATGATATGTATTTTTTAATTTTTACGTTGAGCATTTCCAAAACCCTGGACCTTACACGAGACTATTCGAAATCATTTTTTAATCCGTTCGTGGTGAGCATAGTCGAACCATGCTTCCTTATTTTGAAATTTGATCCTTCTTCATATATCCAGTCCTGCCGCGCGCAGACTCTTTTAACTTATTCCATTCTTCTTTAATTAAAGCTTCTTTTTTCACTCTGCTCCATTTCTTTATGCGATGCTCTGCATTTATGGCTTCAGCCCGTGTTGCAAATTGTTGTGCAAATACTAATTCTACTGGCAAACGTGCGGTTGCATAGCAAGCTATTTTTCCTAATTCATGTCCGGAAATACGCTGTTCTAGATTATCTGTATGACCAGTATAATATGAACCGTCAGCACATTTGAGAATATATACAAAAAATGGCAACATATGCTTATTCTAAATTCGGAAGCATGGTTCGACTATGCTCACCACGAACGGTTTAATCAATTCTTTCTCATTCTGCAATCATTTTTTCTTCAAAAGAATTAAATTTACCCGCGCCAATCTCATTAACCAATTACACACCATAGACATAATTTTATCCGTTCGTGGTGAGCATAGTCGAACCGTAACGAACGGTTTTAAATTATCTCTTTTCATTCCTAAATTATTCCACATAACCAATTGTTCTCTCTGGCTATCCGCGCGCCAACCGCATCAGCCATTTAAACATAATCGTAATAAACACAACAGCAACAATCAGCACAAACCCGCTGACTACCGTAAATGATGATCCTAAATGCATGTTGGGACTATCAATAAAAAAGTAGGAAAGTAATGATCCAACATAGAATGTTTTTCCGCCACCCAACATAGCCGGAATAACATATTCACCAAATGTTGGTATAAACACAAGAAAAAAACCGGTTTTTACTCCCGACATCGAAAGCGGGAAAATAACACGCTTAAATGTCTGCCACGGCGTCGCCCCAAGGTCATAGGAAGCCTCAAATAAACGGCGGTTAATTTTTTCCAAGCTCGTATAAATAGGCATAATCATAAAAGGCAAATAACAAAAAAACATCACAATATAAATGGCGCTTGGTGTGTTCATGATCTGCAGGGGCTCAGTGATAAGACCAACTTTCAGCAATACACGATTTAAAAAACCATTGCGTTCTAAAATAAAAAACCATGCATATACCTGAATGAGAAAATTTGTCCAAAATGGCAAAAAGAGTAACAACAAAAGAGTATTTTTCCAGGTCGTTGCACGCAACGCTAAAAAATAGGCGACGGGATAGGCAAATGTCATACACAGCATTGAGGTACACAAGGCAAGAAGGAGTGAGCGCCACATAATATTAAGAAATAGCGGGTTCAAAATTTCATGATAATGTTGCCATGTTAGGGAGTACCACGCGCCCGGCGCAACTTTGTTGATGACACTCATAGTAATTATCGCTGCAATTGGCACATATAAAAATAGCACCTGCCACATGATGGCTGGTAATGCAAAAAAAAATGTACCCATCTTTCGTAGCTCGATAAAAGCGAAATAGGTACGTGCTTTTTCTAGAAATTTTAACACGCTTGCACTCATTTCTCTAACAAGATAACATTCTCTTTTTGCCAATATAGATGCACTTGATCTTCATAATCAATAACCTCTTGTGGGAAGTGCTCTTCATTTTGTTCAAATACTTGGATCATCATATCGTTAGGCAAGCGCACGCGATAAGAAGTTGAACGACCGTTATACACAATTGCTTTGACCGTACCGATAATATGATTGGCAAATCCTTCAAGGGGCTTTTTTGAAATTTCAATTTTCTCAGGACGAATACTCATCAATATCTTGCCACCTTGTACAAGCCAATCACGTTGCTTTGGCAAAGCAGCTTCAAAAACATCCAACCCCTGCACAACGACACGTGCGACATTTGCTGCAAGCTCTAAGGAACCTTGAATAACATTGCTGGTACCTACAAATGATGCAACAAAAGAAGATATGGGAAATTCATAAATTTCTTTGGGCGTGCCGATCTGCTCAATTTCCCCATTTTCATTCATAATCGCCATACGGTCAGCCACAGTAAGCGCTTCAAACTGATCATGCGTCACATAAATAAACGTGGTCTTGAGCGTACTTTGTAATTCAACTAATTCTACCAACACTCTTTCACGCAGGTTCATATCAAGCGCGGCTAGCGGTTCATCCAGCAGCAACACTTCAGGCTCATTAATTATTGCTCGAGCCAAAGCAACGCGTTGTTGCTGGCCACCGGAAAGTTGGTGAATTGCTTTATAAATATATTTTTCCAGATGAAAGGTCTTTAATGTTTTGATAACTTTTTGCTCGATGATGTTTTTAGGCACGTTGCGAATACGTTGAGAGTAGGCAACGTTGTCAAAAACATTCAGATGCGGGAACAATGCATAATTCTGGAAAACCGTGTTGATGCGACGCTCATTTATTGGCGTGTGGGTGATATCTTGATCGCCCAGAAATATGCGCCCAGAATCAACCGACTCAAAGCCGGCGATCAGGCGCAGAATGGTAGTTTTGCCACTACCACTAGGACCAAGCAATGCAAAAAATTCACCGCTTTTAATAGTTAAACTGAGATTTTCAATAACGAGCTCGCCATGATAGCGCTTGCTGACGCGCTCTAATCTAATTCCGCTCACCTTTACCTATCCTTGCAAATGCCATTGGCACAACAACATCTGACAATGTACACGGAATTACAACCGCAACAATCAGAAATAAAAATATAACACCAATTTTAGAATACCAGTCTGGCAAACCATGAGCAACAAGGTAAAAGGTTGATGCAAAAGAGCTGATTAAAATATGAACAAAATGGGAAAAAACCGAATAAAATCCATGGCTGCCGCGGTGATATCTGCCCATAACAAAACCATTCAGTAAACCAACCACAAGGAAAGGTATGATGTTGTTGAGCTCTGTTACAAAACATAAGTGAAAGCTCATGGCAACTCCCAACATATTACCACCAATGTAAGGAATAACAGCATCTGACAAGGTGCAGAACGTCATGGAACAAAGAATGCCAACCAATAAGCCACCCATAATGTTTTTTGAATAGCGATAATAGGTAATAAGGGTGCCAGTGGCGGCAAAGACTATGTGGAGAAAGTGGAATGAATGGAATAACATGCGAGCACCGCGTTGCAGAGTGGCAGCGTCGGTGGTTGACATGGTGAGATAACCCAAGAAGTTTAATATCGCCAAACAGAATGCCACAGAAAAAATAGCATACGGTAGATGACAGGTAATTCCCTCAAGTAACGTATGCTCGTGCTCATGCTCAAGGTTATAATTTGATTCACTATGGTGGTGATCTGCCATGGGAAATTCCTTCTTTCAATAAATTTTACAAATTTGATCTCAATTTCTCAGCACTTTTTAAAACAAACATCATTCCAGCTACTTATGCGTTACCTATTATTCTTATTCCGTTTCCGTTCGCCCTGAGTGCCGAGCGTAGCGAGGTGTATCGAAGGGTTAGTTCCTATTAAACTTTTTTTTGGCCAATACCGATAATTCAGCCCATTTCTCATTTATTAAGGCCTCTTTCTTTTTACGAGACCAACCTTTGATCTGCCTCTCGGCATTAATTGCTTCAGCTCTCGAACCAACATGTTGCAAAAATACAACTTCTATCGGCAACCGTTCAGAAGTATATGCGCATCCTAACCCCTGCTGATGCTCGGATATTCTTTTTTCAATACTATCAGTATGACCAACATAATATGACCCGTCACCACATCTGAGAATATACACAGAAAAACCATCAATAATCATAAGTCATCTAAATTCAGACAATTAAAAAACCCTTCGATACACCTCGCTGCGCTCGGCACTCAGGGCGAACGGATGGGGGAATAAATTTTGACATTTATATAATAATAAAGGCTTTTTACGCAAATGCAAAAACAGTAAATCGACAATATTTTTCTCTTTACGTACAACTGCCTGTTATTCCCCAGAACCTCTTTTTTTTCAAATGCTTGATCTCATTAAAGTTATCGAAAATTGGGGCCATTCAAAACGCCTGGCCTAAACGCAAGAACCATGCATACGAAGATTCTACCAGTCTATTAGTTCTCCACTTCCACGCAATATCAAAACGCAGTGGTCCAAGGGGAGTATTGTATCGAAGCCCAAATCCCGTACCCGCAACCCAGAAATCGCGATTGAACCAGCGTTGGGGGCTACCATCTAAAAATCCCACATCTTGAAATACGGCACATTCAAATGTTCTAGTGACCGAAAATCTCGCTTCCAAATTTCCATTCATCATCGTCGTTCCACCTCGTGGCGCAATCTGGCAAACCCCATATTCATCAGAAAAGATCTTAAGTGGCGGACACAAATCGGTATTATAGCTACGCACCGAATTTGCTCCCCCAAGATAAAAACGCTCAGAAGGCATAATATGATCAAATTTGGCATGGAAGATATAACCAAGCCGAAGCCTCATACCAAAGACCAACCGAGGATGCAAAGGCATAAACCACGCATGCTCGGCTTGTAAACGTACAAAATAAGCATGAGCGAATATGGTATTAAGAGGCAACATTCCCTTACAAGAAAAAAGCGTAAAAAAACCGCACCGTGGACATAATCTATTATCGACATAGTCAACAATGAGTGAAGGTTCAAAAAGAAAATAAGGAATTTTTGCAGCAAAAAGTAATGGATCAAAATCGATTGCTTCTCCTATTATTAAAGCTATTCTAGCTTGTTCTGGTGCTACCGTAGTTTGTAACCATTCAATGCCGGTAATGCCCGTAAACTCAACCCCTCGGTTAAAAGCGGTGGCCCCAACAACGCATCCTTGCCGTTGTATGTGATACAAATCTTCTCGACTTCCCACAAAACCGGGTTGGTCATAGTGCACGCTGTAGCCGCGAATCAGTCCTCGAACTGGTTTATTGAATAACCATGGATACCGATATTCTCCTTGAATCGATTGATGGGTTCGATAGAAATCGGCATCAAAGAGTAATTGATCAGCTCTATTGAATGGATTTTTGCAGAAAAACGTAGTACCCAAATTATAGGTAACTCCCCTGCCCAAAGGAAAATTTTTCCCAACTTGTTGCAAGCCTGCTCCGGCTCTAATCCGTAGCTCAAAGGGATCTTGTTTACAGAATTTAATTATGACGGGTATTTCTTGGCCAATTTGCATATGATCAGGCATTACATACACAGACTCAAAAACATCCAGGCCGCGCAATGCAACTAGCGTTTCGTGTAACTTTTTTGGATCCCACAGCTCACCTTGGTTGTAACGAAGTTCGCGCATAACATAGGCGTACGGAAATGACCCAAGATTCTGCAGTACTGTTTTACCAAAATAACTGACCATTCCTGGTTTAATGTGCCATACCAACATGAGCGATTCAGGATTTCCTCGCAATTCATACTGTACCGCAGCTTGCATGTATCCGCGTTGATGAAAATAATCGAGCAACCATTTTTTCTGTTCTTGTATACGTGGAATATCCAATGGCATCTTCCCCTGCATTTTTAGCTCATGCAACCATAGAGCAAATGATGGTTCTTTTTTTAGATCGGGATAATCTTCAATCTCAAGACCTGTCAAGAAACTGCAAGGACCTTCGTCCAGTGTGAGCACAAGCTTATGTCGGTTTTCACCGATAGTGACAAATTCTTGTCGTAGTATCTGCGCAGAACAATATCCAACATCGTTATACCAATTTAATAATGCTTCGGTTGCTTGACACACATAGTTAGCATCAAAATCGATTGGCTTTGATAACCGCTTAAAAAATTTGGTTGCTTCCGTTAAACGACTCGTATCAACACCTTTGAGCTCACAACCTTCTATGACAGCTCGGTTGCCTTCATTAATGAGAAAAAAGCAGGTGCTCTGTTCATCTTTTATCTGAATGCTTATTTCCCAGAATCCTTTGTCATGATAAGCTCGCACAAGTTCTTGTTCGATCATTGAGGGCGGCACAATACTTATCGTTGGCCCAAATGAAGCAATAATTTCTTGCAACTGTTCTCGCGAAAAAAAGCAGTTTCCAAAAAAGAGAAATTCGCGTTTGTCACCAGTGTCCAATGAAAAAGAGAGATCAATACGCCTGCGATTCGTATCCACCACTTCTTCCAATTCTATTTTGACGTCATTGAATCCTTTTTTTGTTAAATACTGCTTTATATGATGGGTCGTTTTGTTGATGGACTGCCAATTATACCGCATCCCTGTGAGTCCTGATCGCAACAATACCTGTACTCTTTTGTGTAGTGGTTCATCATCAAGAGAGAGCGTGGCATTCTTGCATGCAACGTGGATAGCTCCTATAGAAAAAGCAGTTCCTCGTTTTATATAGAGTGCAACATCTACCGATTTTGTTTGATCATCATAGGTTATGACGGGTTCAATGCGTGCATCAAAATAACCTTCTTTGCGCAGTGCCTCATGCAAGCGCTCAAGAGAATGATGGTGTTTGGTAATATCAAAATTATCACCAGGCTCGAGCACATAATGCCGTTTATATAATTCTTTACCAACTAATACACCGTGAATAACAATCGAACGCAATGTCCAGATACCAATACATTCGACACATAATTTTTTACCCACCATGTCGTTTTCCAAGCGCAACTTCACCATTGAAAATTTGTTTTTCTTAAAAAGAAGTTCGAGACCTTGTGTCAGTGATTGTGCCGTTATGAAGGCACCATTTTTAAGGCCGAGCAAATCGATAAGTTCAGTCGATTCGATGAGATTATGCGTAATGAGTTCTACATAACTTAAAAAAAAGCCTTGTGGGATGGCTTGAGACAAAATGGCAAGGTCACGATCATCACCAAAGACCGTGATACCAGCTTCTGCTGGCATACTACTGGAGAAATTGCTAACAACAGCAAAAGTTATTAAGACAAAAAAAAGAATTTTTTTTAAAATTTCACGCACGAGAATACATAACCGGTCATCCTGAGTGCCGAAGCTGGCGAGGCGTATCGAAGGATGTTTCCTAATTTAAACTATTCGGACCGATGGTTCGATACGATTTGCTGTGCAAATCACTCACCATGACCGGATGTAATAATCAATACGAGTAGTGTAACATGGTTCGCCCCTTGCGCAAGGCTCAGGACATGCTCATGAGAGGTAAGAAAGAGGAAATAATGACAATCGTTTACGACAAGTAACTATTCGATAATTCTAAAAACACCGCGATAATCTTTTTCCTTAAAGAATGGTTCTAATTCTATGAAATCGGGTTTGAGCTTAGGGGTTCCTTTGTGCAGTGCATCCAAAAAAAGATCTATATTGTCCTTGTTGCCACAAGCTATAATGTTAATCCTATCATCAGCTGGCTGCGCAGTGCCTTCAAGCCCCAGGTTAGTTGCCTGTTTGCGAAGAAAGTCCTGCAAAAAATCATCCGTTGCCTTGATAAAAACGGTGATTTTTAGACATTGCTTCATTAGGCTCTCTCCCTTTTTTTCGTCCCTTTTTAGCACATACAATCACGAAGGTAGCAAAATGCCATTTGCCGTGTCAAAGTTATATAAAAAATAATGCGTAACACAAGATTAAGATTTGTGCTTTGGTTATCTTCCAGGTAGAATAAAATTATATTTCGGACTAGTGGTTTTACCCAAGCTCCATACAATTTCGCTTGGGGCCATGTTCCATCTGAGGAACGGGCCATTTAATTTACCAATATTGTAGGATTATAATGACTAAGGCTCATATACGAGTACGTTTCGCCCCCTCTCCCACCGGCATGATGCATCTAGGCAATGTGCGTACTGCTCTTATGAACTATCTGTTTGCCAAACAAAAAAATGGTACTTTTATTATCCGCATCGAGGATACCGACTTTGAACGGAATTTCGATCCGCAGGCAAAACATATTCTTGCCGATTTAGCCTGGCTTGACCTGACCTACCAAGAAGGTCCGCTCAAGGGTGGCTACCATGAGCCGTATTTCCAATCCCAACGTACCAAATTGTACCAAGACGAACTCGCAGAATTTGTGCGCAAAAATCTCATTTATCGTTGTTTTTGCACAACAGAAGAACTGGAAAAGAAACGTCAGCGTCAGCTAGCGCTCAAACAACCTCCACGCTACGATCGCACATGCCTGAAATTAACGCCAGAAACAATTGAAAGTTACGTGGCAGAAAATCGACCATTTATTTGGCGTTTTAAACTTAATCAGGAAGAACCGGTCACCGTGCATGATCTGGCACATGGCAGCATTAAATTTGACTTGAAGAGTTTTTCTGACATTCCCCTGACACGTCAAGATGGCACATTCACCTTCATGTTTGCCAACTTTATCGATGACATGCAAATGGAAATAACCCATGTCATCCGTGGTGAAGATCACTTGAGCAACACGGCGGGTCAAGTCGCCATGTATCAAGCCTGTGGCATAACGCCGCCAACCTTCTGGCACTTGCCAATTCTGTGCAATGCTGAAGGCAAGAAATTATCAAAACGAGATTTTGGGTTTTCTTTGGGCGACTTGCGTACTGCAGGATTTTTGCCAGAAGCCATCGACAATTATCTAGCAATCATTGGCGGCTCGTTTGAACAAGAAATTATGTCACTCGAAGAGATTGCACAAAAATTCAACTTTGAGCATTTAAGTCCTACAAGTCAGATAAAATATGATATTGAAAAACTGAAGTGGTTGAATCATAAATGGATTGCGCGTGTAAACATTGAACGACTCACGCAGTTATGCTTGCCCTACTTGACTTCGTTTTATCCAGAGGCAAAAAATATTCCTATTGCAACTTTGCATAAGCTGATCGACATGATTCGCACCGATCTAGTTACATTGCACGATATTGCACCATCTTTGGAATTTTATTTCAAGACGCCGGTGCTCACCAAAATTTTGTTTGCTGATATTGCACCTGAGCATGTAGCCAAAATCCAAAAAATGGTTGAACATCAGCTGCATAACCTGCCAAAACCAGATGATTTTATGCACCAGCTCAAAACCGATGCGCATCAACAAGCCGTGCCAACGAAAGCATTATTTATGGCATTGCGCATCGCACTCATCGGCAAAGCACAAGGGCCAAGCATTCATGACATCATCGAGATGCTCGGTACTGATGAAGCCAAAAAACGGCTACAGATTTTTGTAAATTTATAATGATATATACAACGATACACAAACCTGGGTAAACATCTGATATAGAGTGCCGCTCCACGGCTTAAAAGCCGTGGCTTTTGGATAGGAACTCGGGGCCCATTCAAAAATTGGAATACAAAATTTTCATTTGTTGCCGTTTAACTTTCCTATGTACTTAATATCGATGTACGCCTTTAATCTGCTTAAAAAACCTATTGATGCCATTTTTAGATGTGTAAAGCACGAGACTCTCACAGATTATTGACAGCATTTTCTTGGATTGATATGTTACGATCATAATTGTTATTATTTATAATCAAAGGGAGACCTACGATGAGGCAAAGCTATAAATTATTATTATTGGTTATCATATTGCCATTTTATGTAGTACCAACAAAAGCCATGGACTGCTGTCCTGATTGTTCTACAATTAACTGTACTAATGTCGGTGAAGGTCCACAAGGTCCTACGGGTGCAACGGGAGCTGCTGGTGCAACAGGTGCCACGGGAGCTGCTGGCGGTACTTTAGGTGCTGCAGAATTTATACGTATTATTCAATCGCCAAATAATTCTGTCCCCCCTGGAACAGCCTTCACAATCGACACACAAGTATTTAACAATACCGGTGGAGCGATTGTGGCCGCCGCAGGTGCGGGTGGCACTGTCTACACCCTCACGGCTGGCACCTACGTAATAGACTATGAAATGAGTTTGGGCTCAGCAGGATCTGTCGCCATTTATACAGGAGCGACAGCGGGTTCCCTAGCAATAGATAATAATACTATTGCAGGGTCTACAACGGCCACCACATGGATTCATGGACGAGCAATCGAGGTAGTACCGACCGCAACCACATTGGTCTTTGCAATTAGTTCGGTTGTTGGAACTGCTGCTGTAGTAACTGCCGGAACTGCTGCTGGTTTCTTCATGATCCGACTCACCATATTGAAAATTGCATAAACCTAATCTCTATGAAACGATGAGCATAAAACAAGGGCCCCACTCGGGGCCCTTACTTATTCTGATAAAATCACTCGACCCACTCAACAAGATTAGGATGCTCATCAAGTATAGATTCATACTGGGCCATGATACCAAAGGCTCCTTCTGGATCAAGAGTTTTGTATCTCTGATATTTTGCAACTCTATCCTCTGCCTTTGACCACCCATAATGTTTTAATCGTAGCGGAGTGGTTGCGCCCGCCTGTTGGTTGATATTGAATGGAAGGCGCCCACAATGGAGTGGTTGCAGATTCCACTGATACATAAAATCTTTTTTATATCTCACTAAAAATGGGCGATACACATAATGGGCGCTCCAATATGTATCTTCACGAAAGTGACTCTCATCCCAAAAATCATACAGCCTAAAGTAGAATACATCGACTTTGTCTTGAAGAAGCAATGATGCAACTTCAGTCCTAAAATTAGTTTCAAAGATCTCATCAGCATCAAGGACCAGAATCCAATCTGGATCCGTTTTTATAGTCTCATTCCATTGTTGTTGTCGTAATGATGTCTCATTGGTGAATTTAGATTCTGTATTTCTAATAAGATGTAATGGTATACCTTTCAGTACTTCCTGACAGATTTCAACACTATTATCAGTGCTTGCATCATCAATGATGACCGCTTCATCGATATAATTTCTAGCCTCTTGTAATACTTGACGCAAGTAACGATCAGCTTCGTTTTTTATACACATTGAAAGAGTAAGCTTGCATCCTTTGTTATGTGCGCACATGCTGGATAGAAGATTGTTATCTCTCTTGAATGCTTCTACTCCTGCTAAATTCGATTCCCTATAAATGTGATATGCGGGAAAGTGTGTATCGACAAATAAAGAAAGGCCTCGTGCTACGGCTCGAACGCAAAAATGTCGATCCTCACCCCACAAAGTTATATTTTTTATTTTATTGAAATTGACGCCAGAGCGTAACGCTTTTCTGCTTATAAGTGTGCATGCACCAAGGCCGCCAACTTCATACACGCCTGGATTTTTTAATTCTTTTAAAAAATTCTTTTCTTGTGTATAGAAATCATAAAGCCATACCTGTGGAAGTTCTTCACTTTCAGGAGTCCATCGCGTCCAAAATATTTCTGAGACAATATCTTTGCCCGTGTCTATCAGTTGTTCGAGTGTTTTAGGATTAAGTACGATATCAGAATCAATTAAAAAAAGGTAGTCATAATCATCTTGCAGAGCTTTGTCTATGATGAGGTTTTTAAATGCTGCAACCTTCCATATAAGGTTATCGTTCCATTGGTGGGTGATCTCGGTGCAGATGTATGGTTGTTCTACGACAGGATTACTTTTATTAACGAAACAGCAGGTTACTGCTTTTTTGGCAAATGATGCTAACTGCTCACTGCATTCTTCAACGTCGTTATCATCGATAAAGAAATAGTCGACGGTAATATTATTTTGCATCAGGTGTTCAAGAGAAAAAAGAAATTCTTTAAGTATCTTAGGTTTTTGGCGAATTGGGCTTCCAATAAGAATTTTTTTGGTACAAATATCATTAGTAATGCTCATTGTAGCATTTGATAAAAAAAACAATGTTAATAACGCTGATGCTTCAATACGCATAATCCCCTCACATTCTAGTGGCTATACAACTGATTTTTTTCCTATTAGGTTAGGAAAGTAATATTGGTTGATTAGTTAGTCAAGGAGAAGTAATGATTAAAAATAAGCAATTTTTTTGGTTATTTTTAATGACGAGTAATTATCTTTATGCACAGCAGCCCATATTACTTATTATCGGAACACGGCCTGAAGGCATTAAAATGGCGCCTGTCTACCATGCCTGTAAACAGTTACAAATTCCAACGTTAGTCTGTTCGACTGATCAACATACGGATCTTCTCGTTGATGTGTTAAAAGTTTTTGATATAACTCCTGACTTTAATCTGAATATCATGCAGCATGGCCAGGATCTATTTCATATCACTATTTCTGTTCTTGAACAGCTTAAAACCTTATATGCCACTATTCAACCATCGTTAGTTGTTGTACAAGGCGATACAAGTTCAGCAGCGGCAGCGGCCCTTGCAGCATTTTACTTAAAAATACCTGTAGCACATGTTGAAGCTGGTTTGAGAACTTACAATATCAATTCACCATTTCCTGAAGAATTGAACCGGCGAATAATTTCGTTGATTTCTTCGTATCATTTTGCGCCAACGGAAAGTGCCGTAGCGCAGCTGTTACAAGAAAAGATTTTACCGGACACCATTTATAATGTTGGCAATACGGTCGTTGATGCCTTATATTACGTACAACAAAAAATAACTCGTCGGGAAATACTCCCGTCTGATGAATTAAAAAACATAATTGCTCGGGCTAAAACAAATAATCGTAAAATAGTCACCTTAACTGCACATCGACGAGAATCATTTGCTCATGGTCTGCAGTCAGTTTTTACCGCGATAAAAAAATCAATTGAGTTATATCCAGATATGTTGGTTATATTTCCTATGCACCCCAATCCTCTTATTAAAGGAATTGTACAAAAGGTACAGTTAGATGCAACGCCTCATCTTATAATTACAAAACCATTATCATATATCGATATGGTCTATCTTTTAATGAACTCTGCTATCGTTGCAACCGATTCTGGTGGTTTGCAAGAAGAAGCTATCAGTCTGAATAAGCCGGTGCTCGTTTTAAGAAATGAAACAGAACGTTATGAGGGAGTGAACGCCGGCATTTCGCAAATCGTCGGATTTGACCAAGAGCAGATAATAACGGCTATCGGATCGCTACTTACTGGTTCACGGAAAGTACCTCAAGCAGGTGCTTTGTATGGCAATGGAGATTCAGGTAAACAAATAGCTACCATTATTAAAGAAAAATTTTCATATTAGGCGGCCTCTGTTCTTAAAAAAAGCTATGGCTGGGTCGATGCCTTACGGTCAGTATAAAATTTTAAATTACGCTTCAGGTATAATGCTTCAGGATGTACCTCCAAAGCTTGCCGAACCGCCCATTCACCAAGCTCATATTCGCCCACATACCAGGCACATCTGCCCAAAATATCGTACCGCACGAAATCGTACCAATATTTTTCAACGAACGAAAGATCATTTACAGGATAAGGAATTTTAACCGCACGTGTAGCGAACAAAAAAGCCAGGTGCATCTGATTCCTACTTAAATAGTACCGCGCTATTTTAACAAGGGGCTCAGCTCTATGTGGTCTCAGAGCGTACGCTTCAAGATAATGCCTAATTGCCAAAGGACATATACTGGTATCCTCTTTTGAAGCAAGCTGCTCGGCAACATTACCTAAATGAAGCCTCGTAATAAAATCTTCTTCATCCCACCCCCGTATTTCTGAACGTTTTTTATAAAAGGTGTAAGCATTTTCCCAATCGCCGAGACAATCGTAGGTTTGACCAAGATAAAAAAGTGTATGGGTATCAAAAGGATTTTGTGCATAACTTTTTAATAATAGATCTCGATCACGCAGCCAGCGTTTGGCAGATTTTTCGTTACCATCTTGGGTTGTGCGCCATTCAAAATAAATATCCTGAGGCAACGTAGCCGTTGATAGTTGATTGGGCCCCTCATGACATGCGCCAACAAATTGAACATCCCTGTGGCATCGTATCAGGCGACAGGTATGAAATGCAAAGGTAACGCTTCGTATCGGAACCCAATAATAGGAAGGATTAGCATCATCTTTATGCTCATGACAGAATTGCAAAAGTCCTTCCACATTATGCATATACCATTCAGCATCTGGCATGATCATAAAAATTGTTTGAGGGAAAAGACGCTGTGCTGCATCAAGGGCATGATTGCGAGACGTGGAAAAATCAATGAATGGTTCCTCGACAATATGAGCATTAGTAATGTTGTGGCGCTCAAAAAAATGTGTAACAATTTCTTGCGTTTTGTCAGTCGAGCCAGTATCAAAAATGACAAAATCTTTAATGCCGCCGTCGACAAATGGCTGCAATGTTGCTTCTATAACACGCGCTTCATTTTTTACCATAAGCACTACCACAAGAAGCGGGTCGCACCCCATGTGTTGCCAACATAATATCGCCAACAAACTGATCAACTTAAACTTCATATACACTCCCTGTGACAAAAAAATCATCAAAATCAGTAACAATAGATGAACTATTTGTCAACCAAACCATTAAAAAGCGGCACTCTCAAGTTATGCCTGCACCTAACCTGTTATCTCTTGACCAACGCTCTACCATTTATTTACGGTGCCGATAAAACTAATATTTGTATAAAGGATGCGTAGATGAAACAAAAAATAATGAAACTTTTTTTCCTACTTTTTTTATTAGTGCAATTACAAACGGTTTTTGCAGCCGTCTCAAACCCGTTTGATGACCAGTTACATCCTGCGCTTGTGAACGTTCTGGGATCGGCAAGAAAAAGCATTGTTGAACTGGAAGATCTATTGCCCGATTATCAATGGTCCTCACAATTTAGAAATTTATGCCAGGACATTCGGGATGAAGGGGCCGCGTCACGATATCAACACGATGTCGAGCACATAGTTAATGAATGTCTGGAGGTGTGTAATAATTTGCAACACGATCAACTGCGCCCCATACAAACACATCTAGAAAACTACAAAAAAATAACACAAGCTGTTTGTGCAAGAGCGCTTTGCGTTGCTAATTTAGCTGGTGACCCTACTGATCAAACGAAAATCAATGAAACAACCAGGGCTATTCGGCCCGACGGTTTCGACGAAGTTGTTCTCCACCCCTGCAACATACCCATCCCCGATTGTAATAAATCAACTAGTGCACCCGGTCCAACAGGGCCGACAGGTGCAGCGGGAATGAATGGAGCTAATGGTGCAACAGGACCAACGGGTCCCGCAGGCGGACCAACCGGGCCAACTGGTTCCATGGGAGTAACAGGCGCAACGGGTGTAACTGGGGCAACAGGCAATAACGGGTCAACGGGTCCAACGGGTGCAACAGGAACTAATGGAACCAATGGAGCAACTGGACCTACCGGTCCTACAGGTGCGACAGGTGTAACAGGAGCAACGGGCGTGACTGGTCCCACGGGTGCAACAGGAACTAATGGAACCAATGGAGCAACTGGGCCTACCGGTCCTACGGGTGCGACAGGTGTAACAGGAGCAACGGGTGTAACCGGCCCTACGGGTGCAACAGGAACTAATGGAACCAATGGAGCAACTGGACCTACCGGTCCTACAGGTGCGACAGGTGTAACAGGAGCAACGGGACCAACTGGCCCTACAGGAGCAACAGGAACTAATGGAACCAATGGAGCAACTGGACCTACCGGTCCTACAGGTGCGACAGGTGTAACAGGAGCAACGGGACCAACTGGTCCCACGGGTGCAACAGGAACTAATGGAACCAATGGAGCAACTGGACCTACCGGTCCTACGGGTGTGACAGGTGTCACAGGAGCAACGGGGCCAACTGGCCCTACAGGAGCAACAGGAGTAACTGGGGCAACTGGAGTAACAGGCCCTACGGGTGCAACGGGAACTAATGGAACCAATGGAGCAACTGGACCTACCGGTCCTACGGGTGCGACAGGTGTCACAGGAGCAACGGGGCCAACTGGCCCTACGGGTGCAACAGGTGCGACAGGTGTAACAGGAGCAACGGGTGTAACTGGCCCCACGGGTGCAACAGGAACTAATGGAACCAATGGAGCAACTGGACCTACCGGTCCTACGGGTGCGACAGGTGTAACAGGAGCAACGGGGCCAACTGGCCCTACAGGAGCAACAGGAGTAACTGGGGCAACTGGAGTAACAGGCCCTACGGGTGCAACAGGAACTAATGGAACAAATGGAGCAACTGGACCTACCGGTCCTACAGGTGCGACAGGTGTAACAGGAGCAACGGGACCAACTGGCCCTACAGGAGCAACAGGAGTAACTGGGGCAACGGGAGTAACAGGCCCTACGGGTGCAACGGGAACTAATGGAACCAATGGAGCAACTGGACCTACCGGTCCCACGGGTGCGACAGGTGTAACAGGAGCAACGGGGCCAACTGGCCCTACAGGAGCAACAGGAGTAACTGGGGCAACTGGAGTAACAGGCCCTACGGGTGCAACAGGAACTAATGGAACAAATGGAGCAACTGGACCTACCGGTCCTACAGGTGCGACAGGTGTAACAGGAGCAACGGGACCAACTGGCCCTACAGGAGCAACAGGAGTAACTGGGGCAACGGGAGTAACAGGCCCTACGGGTGCAACGGGAACTAATGGAACCAATGGAGCAACTGGACCTACCGGTCCTACGGGTGCGACAGGTGTAACAGGAGCAACTGGACCTACCGGTCCTACGGGTGCGACAGGTGTAACAGGAGCAACGGGACCAACTGGCCCTACAGGAGCAACAGGAGTAACTGGGGCAACTGGAGTAACAGGCCCTACGGGTGCAACAGGAACTAATGGAACAAATGGAGCAACTGGACCTACCGGTCCTACAGGTGCGACGGGTGTCACAGGAGCAACGGGCGTGACTGGCCCTACGGGTGCGACAGGTGTAACAGGAGCAACGGGACCAACTGGCCCTACGGGTGCAACAGGAACTAATGGAACAAATGGAGCAACTGGACCTACCGGTCCTACGGGTGCAACGGGAACCTTTTCATCGGCCCAATATGTACAATTGGGTGCTCAACCTGCGACAGTAGCAGCCGGTCAGCCATTCACTTATGATGCAACTGGTGTTTTAACTTCTCCCGATGTTACTGCTAGTACCGGCGTATTTAATCCTCCGTTTGCAAATAGTGGTACCGTCTTTACGTTGGTCAATGCCGGAAGATATGAAGTGAACTATCAGATGATCTATGCTGAAGATGGTGGTGTTGTGCTATATATGGGGACGGCATTGACTGTCGCTGCAATGTTACCCCAGCCATATACTATGATAGGTAAAACAACAAATAGCTCAGTGAGTGGAAGTGTGATAGTGTCAACCAGTTCACCGAATACATTTTTAAGTGTAAATGCAGCCGCAGGCAATTCAGCGAATCTTACAGTGCCGCCAAATTCAAGCACTACCAATCAGAGTGCCACAACGGTATCGATTAAAAAGATTTCTTAAGAAAATTTATAACCGATGAGCATAAAAAGAAGGACCTCTTTTTTGAGAGGTCCTTCTTTTTATGCTGTGAAAATTATTTTCTTTTTCTCAACTCACCAAGGAAATAACCAGTTAGATTTCCTCTAATGGCATCATTTCTCGCTCGTAGAACATACTCATCTTCACTCATTTTTTTCTGTATTTCTTTATCTTGCTTATAAGTCTTTCTAGCGTCCGCTTCATACTGTTCAGGCCAAGCAGCTTCTATAATTTGAGGATGAGGATCATTCACCAGCTTATCTAAATCATCCTTGACCAATGAAAGAATTTCATCAGCTAAATCGGTACGTCCCTTTTGTATTAAAAGTTTGTGTAAACTTTCAGCTCCAGCAAAGATATCATGCGCAAATTTGCGTGGTGGATAATCTAAGAACCATGATGGTGCTATATTATTAGGTTGCTCAAAATCAACCGGAATTATTGTGCCATCTTGCGCAACTGCTATATTCGAGCCATTTTCACCAATGTTCCAAAATGGGATAGCCTTCATCCAATCATACAGTGTAGCAATTTTCTCTTTCGTAAATGTCTCTATTGCTTTTGGATCACCTAATGGAAGGGTATTTGGTATAAACTCCTCAACCACTACATAATTCTTGTCTGAAATCAGAGGACCTTGGCGCCATGGAATTTTAATAGGAAAGCTTTCTGGTATGTAATAATTTTTAAGTTTTTTTTCTGCTACAGCTCTGCGAGCAATAATATTATTAGTAAAACGACTTATATTCTGGAAGTTTGCCTCACCATATTCGTTAAGGTAGTTATCCAAACTATCTTCAGTATAGTTTTCTCCCCATCCCGCACCTCTTTGGGTATTGAAATTTTCACGTGTATGGAGTGGGCCAGATAATCGCACTAATACTTTGTCATCGCCAACAGCTACAGGAATTGCAAATGACCATTGGCTCAAGTTCTTTAATTCTTTGTCATATTTTGGTTTTATATCATTATAAAAGATTTGTAATTTGTTGTTTTCCGGATGTTTTGGATCTTTGTCGTTTTGCACATGTGTAATATCAGTAACATCATCAACAAACGCTTTATTATTATTCAGAAACTTAAGTACCGCTGCGTTAACTTCTTCTGAAATTTTTGGAACGTACTTTCTATTTTTTTCTAAAAAAGAAGAAAGTCGTTGGTTTACTTCTTCAGCAATGTATTTTGGCTTGATAACTTGTTTTAATTTTGGTTTTTCCTTTTCCATAGCATGGACTGCCATGGTGCCTGCAGCACACATAACTGCCGCTAAAAATATTCTAAAGATCATCATATTGACTCCTTTTTTATTTTCTTCCCACACTTCGAGCATAAAAAATTTGATGGTGAAAAGTCAATATTTTGCCTTATTTCAGGGATTTTTCGCCTGTTTTACACCTGAGCATCAGTAAGCAATCTATTTGGTAATTTTTGCAACCCCGTAACAATATGTTGCTTCTGGAAATAATCCATGACGTGTAAAAAGTATGGCTCTGCATTTTCTGGCACAAAAAACTCGAACAAACCTTGTTCGCTGTTCAGTGTGCGATCAAACGTCAGATGTTCAAAGCTGCGCAGAACTGAAGTCAAAAACCAGGTGTCACTGCGTTTGACTAGTGCCTGGTAATATGAACAAAGTTGCATGTGAGATTCCTATTCTTTTTGTTGCTCTGCTTGCTGTTTTGATTGTAATTTTTTGGTTTGTTTACTTTGACTGAAATTTTTTTGCGACCGCCTGTGATTTTTTGAGCTATTACCTGCATTATTTGAGTTGCCTTCACCCTTCACCAATTCTTTGGTAGATTGGACAATGTTTATTGCATGGGTAAGCCTCTGCATATTGAATGATTTTGTTGCTTCAACACATTCTTGAACTTCCTTCAAGCCTGCTTTGACCGCACTCATCTCTGCTTCAAGCACATCCAGCCTTTTTATAATAGCCCCTTCAAATTTGCCAAGTTGCAGTTGCAAAGCAGCAAGCTGCTGCGCAATAGCGCTGAGATTTGCATCACTCACTTTTTCATCGCGGCTTGTATCCCACATTTCTACAACATCTTGTTTTGAAACGAGTGATAATTTTTTTTTACCATCGCGTTGCTTCAAAGGCCAGTTTTGTAAAAGTCCCACATCACCAGTTTCCATGGCATGAATAAGAAAAAATATCTGCAGAGAAAAAAGGACAGCAGAAAATAGGGTTGTAGGTTTCATATTAAACTCCTTCTAAATTTTCATTCTCGATCTTTTTTGACTTGTTAAACATCACAGCCTATGTCACACTAATGCGACGCAATTCACAAGTAGTATAGCCCGTTTTAGTAAGGATGCATAATGACGCAAGAATCACAAAAAATTGGCGTAAGCACTGCCACAATAATAGGCATGAATGCCATGATTGGCTCTGGGATTTTCATTGTTCCCGCCACTCTGGCATCATTTGTAGGTCCTGCAGGAATTCTTGCATTTATTTTTGTGATATTTTCGGTGCTCTTTATGGCACTCTCACTTGCTAAAGTTGCCAGTTATTTTCCGCAAGAGGGTTCCTTCTACGCTTATACTAAGCAATGGGCAGGACACTCCGTTGGCCTATTTGCAAGCTGCTCCTACATCGTTGGCCTTGTCATTGCCATGGGTTTATTGTGCCAAATGGCCGGCATCTACTTGCACCATTTTTTCCCGAGCATACCTGCATATTATCTTGGTCTTGCCACACTCATCGCCCTCGTCATCCTTAATATGTTTGGTGTAGTGCTCTCGCAGCTTGGTCAACAAATTCTCATTTGCACCACCGTGTTTCCTCTGCTTGCAACGACGGCGTTGTGCTTGACCAAAGTAAATTTCGCTCATTTAACACCGTTTGCACCCTACGGTTTTTCTAATGTACTAAAAGCAACACGCAAAATTATTTTTGGTTTTTTTGGATTTGAATGCGCCGCATCCTTATTCACAATTGTGAAAGATCCTGCGCGTAATGTGCCGCAGGCTCTCGTCTACTCGATTTTATTAGTAGGTATTATTTATACGCTGTTTGTAAGTTCCATTATTCTTTCAACACCGCTTTCATTATTTTCTGATCCCAATATTCCTATCTCAGAAACTCTGCGCCAAGTGTTTCCCAATAATGATTGGCTTATCACTCTCATTCATATTTCAATACTTTCTGCGATTATCGGCACCATCCACTCGATGATTTGGAGCTCAAGCAGTCTGTTTTTGTCCCAGCTCAAAGAATTTAGATCTTCAATTATTCATAAATTGTTACATACTCCCGTTGCGACACCACGCGGTGCTGTGCTCTTTATTGGTTTGTGTATATTTACCACCTTCAGCCTACTGCATAACATTGATCTCTTTTTTAATTTGACTGCAATATTTATTGTGTTTGCCTACATTACCTCAATGATCACCTTGTTAACCGTTAAAGAAGAATGGCAACGCACCTACAACATTCCTACCTTCATTGGCATTGTCACTGCACTCGTAATATTTGCTTTTGCAGTTGAAGGACTTTTGGAAGCACTGTCATAATTGTAAGTAATTGACTTATTCTTTACGGAGATGCTATAACGTTGGTAGCAAAAAAAATTGGAAAGGATAGGAATGTCGTTACGAAGTATAACAAAATCGCTCGTGATGCTTGCATTGATATCTTCAACGGTCACATGGGGCGATTTATCAAACTTTAATAAAGCTGATGCCTATCCGCGCTTTACGACACTGCAACCACATCAATATTTATACACCTACTACACTGATGAATTAAAAAAAGAAAAAGTAACGTGGTGCAATCCTGAAAATTTTGGTGTTTTTCTTTCGCCGTTTGGTCAAAATGCCACAATTGGCGCCAATGCAGATAATATTATAGTAGCGCTTGGCGACCTTGAAGGTAGATGGAACATTCTTGGACTCCTTTTTGGGGCCGTGCCGGCAGGACAAACACTGCCTCCAGTTCTCGCCACTGCTCGCGCTGCATTATTCCCTAATCTTCCACCAGGATTTGTTATTGATGATAATTCCATCGTTGATCCACAACATAACTTTGGTTATTTTTCGGTACCGCTCAATTATCGCAAGGGTGGTGTGCGCGCAGAATTCCAAACTATGCTATTCTGTGACATTGGTATCCAGATACAAGCTGGTGTCGCTGATATTTTCCAAGTTACTGGTACTTTTATTAATCGAACAGGGCAAGGCAGCTTTGTTCCACCACCAAGCATTCCTACACTCACCGTTGCTAATGTTAATACATTTCTCATGGATCAGATTGATGAAATTGCTGAAGAACTAGGACTCAATATTGAAAATTTTCATGAGTTTTCGCTTGAAGATCCTCGCATTGACCTCTTCTGGCGTCATGCCTACTTCATCAATGAGTTTCGTCCGACATGGCCAAAATTTCTGCTGATTCCATTTGTGGATGTTGGCTTCGCTGCTGCCATTGCCAAAAATCATAATTATAACAAAGTATTCGCGGTACCCTTTAGCAATAACAACTCAAATGCCGTAGGCTTTGACATGGGTCTTAACTTAGATTTTATTGAGACGGTGGAGATAGGGGCCCATGCGGGCATCACCCATTTCTTTAGCAAAGAACGGACTTGTTTTATGATGCCTACCGATGATGCACAATCAGGGATTTTTCCTTTTAAATCAGATGTGATAGTACAACCGGGCAGAAATCTTCTTTTTGGTCTTAAATTGAATGCCCGCCATTTTCTGGACATGCTTTCATTCTATTTTGAATATGTCCTGGTAGATCATGATCCTGATTGCTTTAAGCTGCGTTCTCCTGATGCCGCTTTCTTTCCAGTAATTCTGCGGGATCGTTCAAGTTGGAAGGTCCAGGTCATAAATACGGCACTTAACTATGACATCTCTCCTAACGTTTCACTTGGTTTCCTCTGGCAAGCTCCGGTGGCCGAACGTAATGCCTATCGAAGCACCACGGTTATGGTCAGCTTTAATGCGACATTTTAAGAGTTACTTGCTTGAATGTTCCATTGAACTGCCTATACAAATAAGGCCAAAAGTGACAAGACATAGTCCTGCCAAAAACTTAAGCTCTTTTTTTAGATTATGTTCTGGCGTAGCTTTTTTCTTGGCAGAAGTCTTTGCTGCAGCTTCTAAAATCATGAGTGGCAATGTGATTGACAACATGGCACAGCTTAATCCCAGATTGTTGTCATCCCACAGTTTGGTGTTAGCATGAGCGGACCCAATACTACTCATTACGATAAGTGTTAGCAATAATCTTAAGAATCGTTTTTTAACCATGAAACCTCCGTTTATACACATAATAACACCCCATATATGGAACAATCTAAACAATATATTTCTATCTGTCAAAATGATGGTTTTATCTGAGGAAGGCTATTTTGATAAAACCTGGACATATTCTGAAAAAAAAATTAAAATTTTACTATTAATAAAAGTTATGAAATAACCTCTAAAAGAAAGGATGTCATATTTTTATGTCAAAAAAATCAAACATTGAAGTTCATGTAACCAATGCCAATGTTGATCGTGCCCTGCGACAACTCAAGAAGAAAATTGAACGTGAAGGTGTTGTGCGCGATATGAAACGCGTCGTCTACTTTGAACCTAACACCCAAAAAAAGCGTAAACGTCTTATGCGTGCTATGAAACAAAACTTCATGCGCCGCGTTGCCCGTGGATTTTAATTAAACCTTTTCACTTTTGCCAAAAGCGCTTGTATAAAGCGCATATTTTTTTATCATGACACAGTCAAACGTAAGATCCATAAAGCTTGCAAAAAAAGAAGCTCTTTTATTCAAAGAGCTTTCACAACTTTTTATGCGTTTGAGTATGGATGAACCAGAATTACACGGAATTCATATCAGTCGCGTAGAACTTTCACGCGATGGCGGCATTTGCTTCATCCTCTTTTACACCGACAAAGGTGAAACAGAGTTTCATGCAAAAATGTCCTTGTTGATTTTGTATAAACCCTCGCTGCGCAAGGCGCTTTCCAAGAATATTGCATCTCGCTACACGCCTGATCTTGTGTTTAAATTTGACGAAAAGTTTGAAAAACAAGCGCGCATTGATGCGTTGCTCGATAAAATAAAATCGGAAGATCACGTATAATGTTAGTAGCGATCCCTTTTTTACTGTGTTGGGGATCTTTTTTAAATGCCTTATCGTACCGACTTATTAGAAATAAAAGCATTATAACGCCCCGCTCGCAATGTCCTGAGTGCCATCATCAACTTGCGTGGTATGACCTCATCCCCGTTTTTTCTTGGATCATGCTTGGCGGCAAATGTCGTTACTGCCACAAACCTATCTCACTACTCTATCCATTTATTGAGCTGCTCACGGTGGGTGTTATGCTGCCGCTATTGTATCTGGTCCCGTTGCACTATATTCCCGCCTATTTTCTCTTTTTCTCTGCACTCATTGTCACGATTCGTTCTGACTTAGAAAGTATGCTCATCTCACGTTTTGTAACGTTATTTCTTATTCCATGCGGTGTGATGTTGAGTTTTTTCAATTTGCTGCCGATATCATACCTGGATAGCATGCTAGGCGTACTGCTTGGCTACGGATTTCTTTTTGGTATGGCAAAATTGTTCAAAGCCCTCACGGGCAAAGAAGGCATGGGCCAAGGTGACCTTGAATTGTTAGCATTCATTGGGTCATTCACCGGAGTTTTTGGCTGCTGGTTTAGTGTTTTGGTGGGCTCGGTATTTGGTTCGGTTATCGGTGTTATTTACGCACTCTTAATTGCCAAAAATCGCAATGTAAGAATTCCTTTTGGACCATTCTTGGCTTTCGGTGCCATCGTCTACGTATTGTTCCAGGATTATTTTATTTCCTATCTATTTCCTGCATAAAAAATTTGAAGATTCTGAAATTCAGGGTGATTCACCTCTGCCATGCTCTTCAGGTTCGCTGATTATTGGTGGACGTAACTTTTCTGCTCTATAATTCAACCCGTTGATTAGAAAATATGAAGCAGCAACGACAGAACCTAATGACATAGTCCCAAGTGTGGCACTTTTTGGTGTATGGCTATTCATGGAACTTCGGGCTATCGCCGATGCTATTAAGGTTGTGAGACTGACTATACCTGCGCCGCTCGAATATACGTAATTTCTGTGCGCGTCATTTTTGAATATTTTCCTAATGCGTTCTTCGTTGGCTGCTAACACAGCCATGGCGCCACATGCAATTGCAGTGCTTCCAGCAATCGTTCTTGTTGCTGTTATTGTTTTATAAAAATATATCGGAAATCGTTCTTTGAATAACATATCTTGCTTAATTTCTGACCCCATCCAATCTGGATACGCATTAAAAGAAAGCATCGCACTTGTACCCCATATCCCAGCTCCATAGATTAATCCTCTTGGAAGAAGGTATTTAACCAAGCTTTGGTTTTCTTCTTGATCATGTGGCCCACCAGTACTCCCGGGGAAACTCGTTCCTATACAATTTACCAGCACGCCTATACCCACCATTAATAGTTTGGAATGACGTTGCATAGAAATCCTTTCAAAAAAGTATGGTTTTGTTTTTTCGGCTGTAAGCCTAACATTCTTACTATTTTATGGAAGTTCAGAGTCCAGGAACTATTTTTATGAAGCGCTTACCGGCTTTAAAGCCGGCGTATTGCGCGAAGTTCTTCGGAGCTTTTTACCCTACTACGCTCTACGAGCTTGTAAGGGTTCTACCCTGCCATTCAACCCCAGTCTTGAAAGACTTGGGGTTGAATGGCGAAGTAGAATAAACAAACCATTGTTTTTATCGTGTTTCTTCAGTTAATTTTAAAGTTGAGGTTGATTTAACTACAAAGGATATTTAGGGAAAAAAACAACTATTGTAGAACCTGATGAAAAATTGATGCATGTAAAGGGTAAACAATATCATGCTGCTCAAGGGGGAGAATATGAGAAGCAAAAGAAATCAGATAATTCTATGTGTGATGTTTAATGCGCTTGGCACACTAGTAACAGCACAAGCAGACACCATAAATCTTAGTATCTGCATCAACTTAAGGCATGCTCAATGCGCAGCAACGCAAGAATTGTCTGAAGATGTATGCGAACATACTATCGACCTTTTTTCACTTATCAATTCTTATGGTGGACTCCCAACTCCAGATCATTCATTTAAACGAGCAACGACACACGATCTCATTCGAGTTGCTGACCTCAAGACAGCGGCTTGGCATTATGCCAAACAAAAATTTGAGTCTCTTTCTCTGGTGAAACTAAAAATCGAAGTAACCAAAGAGATGCCAAATATGGTTACTCTGTTGCCAGATGATTATGTTATTAAGCTGCCAGAAGATGCTAATTTAATTCACGTGAAGTTTATTCCTCGGCATTAAGCCTCGTTTTTTTCATGATCACATTGTAGATTAATTTCACTATCTCGGTACCGATAAAATAACTCGGTATCAATAAGGCAAGGGTAGGCACGTCTGCCATGCGTGGATGCACAAACCCAAATAACTCTTGACCCCACATGCTCATTGGTATCGCTATGCCAGCTATAGAAACTACTACTGCAGCAACAATTAATGAAAGTGATGGCCGGCGAGCGGTAGCAAAAAAAGTGCGCGAACGTAACGAAAATATCACTAACATTTCGGTAAGCACATTGACTATGAACCAGTTGGTGCGGAATAACGCAGGCTCTTGATGACGAAACACGAGAAGAAAAATAACATCACAAAGAGACGTTACACTACCAAGCACCGTCGCTCGCACTATCAAACCACGAATATTAAATTTAGTTGGTATGCGCAAATCTGCTTCATTTACCGTATCAGTTGCCAACATAACCATAGCAATATCAGTGAGTAAATTGCTCAATAAAATTTGCACGGGTAGCAATGGCAAAAAATCCATGAAGAGCGAAACAATAGCGATAGAATAAAAATTACTAAAATTAGATGCGAGAATAATAAGTACATATTTGAGCGTATTATTAAATACCGCACGGCCTTCCCGTATGCCATCAATAATCACTTGCAAACTTTTTTTGAGCAAAATAATATCTGCTGCATCTCGGGCACTTTCCACTGCCGTTTGCACTACCATGCCAACATTGGCAATTTTAAGGGCTGGTGCATC